>Ga0268283_1000538_pt1 | contig 24161 bp, 23 predicted proteins | sample saktaG_13_FD_190140 | JGI IMG/M metagenome (GOLD analysis project Ga0268283, IMG submission 190140) | Saline water microbial communities from Sakinaw Lake, British Columbia, Canada - sak_2013_06_06_36m | ecosystem: Environmental > Aquatic > Non-marine Saline and Alkaline > Saline ... | reverse complement strand
GGCCACTCATGGACAGGATGGCATCGCCATGTCCTGCTGGTGTTCCTGGCATATGGATATCTAACGCTTCTGCGTCTACAGGAAAAAAAACAGATGAATCTGGCAATCTGGAAACAGTGGCTTCAGAACAAATCGACACTGGGGGAAGAGTATTTCTCCTGAATATACCGGCAATATTGAGATCGCGGCGGCATTGTTATTCTATTCGTTCATCAGAACGTTGGCGGAGAAAACAACGCATCAGATGCATGCCTTCGCTTCCAGATGTAAGGCACCATATAGCCAAGTTGCTAATCATGAATTTGAGATGTTAAATTTCTATAAAATGTCGGAGTAGTATTAGATGACCAGTAACAACACTTTTATTAGCTGCGGCATTGCAGAATATATCATTCCAGTCGAACACCACTGTTTCAAATATTCTCAAAGAACGATGGCGGATTCATAGCAATATCATCAAAAGAAAACGGGTGGATTTCCAGCCGCAGATCAATCAGTCGCCGGTATTTGCTGATTTTTTTGACATCATAATAGGGTATTCCGGAAAAGCCTTTGGATACGACAGCCACATCGATATCGCTATCTCGATCGGATTTATTCGAAATAACAGAGCCGAAGATATATGCTTCACTCACATCGATGCCATGTGTTTTCAAAAGAGCGACAAATCGACGGGCTGTAAGGATGGCATTATCTTTTTCAGAAGCCATTTCTGTATCCCCTTTAGATGATTTGTCTGTTCTTATCCATTTTGCCTGAAGCTTATGTGTGGGGTTAACGGATAAGCGCTATCAGAACATTGCCATCCCGTCTATCACAAGATGATTTCAGACTCGCCACAAAATAGATACCCTTACGCTCCAAAAGATTGGTTTCAAGCAATTGGAAAGAGTTATCAGGATACTGCCAACCGAAATGAAAATCGATATGAACGATTGTCTGAAACTCTGATGGCAATTCGCCACTGAGTTCGATGCCCTCTTCCGTTGTTGCCAGATGATGAACGATCACAGTGACGGGTACTATCTCCTGAATGGTTCCATCCACTTCGAGGGTAATCGACTTTGCGATGACCACATCACCGGGATGATCGGCAGCCATCAGGGGAAGAGCCTCTGCCTTGAATGGCGCCATAAGCAGCATTTCCAGAGTGTTTTTCATAGTGGCCGGAATCGATTGGGGCCAGTTGATGATATTCCCGAATCGGTGGGACAAATCCCGAAGCATCGTCTGGGTCGGAATGGCCCACCAGATGGAGCCGGATTGCCGTCTGCGCGATTCACGAGTCTCGGACAAATACGTCGTCCAATCGATCAGTTGCTGTCCGCCCTTTTCGGCTTCTTCCTGCGCTGCCCGCAGATCCAGCACCAGATTCAGACAAAAAGAACACGATCGGACATGGTTCTGAACCTCCAGACGCTCCTGCCCCATCAGTTCATGAAATGCATAGGCAATTACCAGACCGCTTTCCGGACATGTCTCGCCGGAGGGGGCAAATACTTTTTGACCGGCAGTCTGCAGCCAGGCATCGCTCAGTTCCGGCTCCTGAACATCATTGAGAAGAGGCTGTCTTGTCAGCCACCAGAAATCGGCATGGTATTCCCGTTGCTGAAGTTGGATAAGAAAGTCCGCAACAGGCTGCAGGTATCCGAAACATGCCTGGAATTGGTTATTCAGTTCAGAAAAGCGAGAGCGCCAGGACTGAAAATCTGCCCACGCAGTGAATGAAGGCGGCGCATCTTCGGATATACGGTAGAAATCTGCAAATGGCAGCAGAAAGTCTGCCGCCATATCCCGCAGCGTCTCATCCGGCGGATCGGTTTCCTCCTGGAACAAGAGCCAGTCCTGAAAGGCACGGCGCAGGGTTTTCAATTGTCGTTCCAGGTGGTCCAACTGACCCCAGAGATCACCTTCCGGCAAAAACAGAGAACCAACGAATTCTGAGTGATCGTTCAGCAGCCGGTTCAGCCGGGAATCGGCTGCCTCCAACAGCAACCGAAGTTTTTTGTGATACACAAGGTATTCATCGGGAGGATTGTTTTGTTGGATGATATTTAAAGCCTGAATACCACGGGCGCGGCTGCTCAGGCAAGAGACAAGCCAGTGCACGCTGTCTGCGCTGAAACTCGCATTTTCTAATTCCGTCAGCGTATTGTCAAAATTGCTGATATCTTCTGTGGCATTCTCAAAACAGGCTTCCCAGTCTGTGATATGGCCGGCATGTGTGAATTTCATACGATTACCTTTAATATGTCCTCACGCGATGGCGTGATAAAGTACAAAGAGCCGTAAGAGAAAAGGACATTTATCTCACGACTGTTCCTCATTCAGGTACTGCCGCCAGCTCTGACCTCCGCCCCGGATGAACCGTACAGGCCGACCGGAAGCTTTCTGTTTTTTACGGTTTTCATTTTGTGGGGGATCATTTTCCGGATCACCCTGGACCAGCCCCCATGTCGTTTGATCGCACCATATAAGTTGAGCGCCGGCCTCGGATCCAATACGTCTGATTATATGGCCCAAAATGGTTTTGAACGGCAAGTTGCTTCCCTGCCTGGGTTTATAAGCAGTCATGACATTATAGGCATCACGGCTCCATTCCATTTTGATCAGAATGCCCTGATTGGAAAAAAGCCAGCAGAAATATCGATTTTGACGACCGATAAAACGGCTGTATCGCGGCAGACTGCCGGTTTTATCAATAATCTTTTGGATTGCCTGGCTGTAGGCTTCCTCCAAAGGCTTAACCACTTCGCCACAGTTTACCGTAACTGGGCATCGAAATGAGGCGTCTTTGCACGGGGGCAGACGATCCATGTTAAGATTGAAAAAGGGGCACCCCAAGTCCTTCAAGCTGTTGATACAGGTGCTGAACACATTCAAATCCCAATCAGGCAGCATGGCCCAATGCTTCATCTCTTCGGTATTGGCAAAATGCCCGATGGCGTGTGCCCGTAGTTTATAATTATTGATAAATATGATGATATCTGTCTGATCAGCGTTTTCTTCCGGACAAACGACAGCACAGGGTGAAAACTGAAACTGAAATCGTCGCGGATGATTCATGGCGCTTTCTCCTTACTAGTCGATTCAGAAAGGCTATTTGTGACATGGTTATGGCGTTATTTTATCGGCTTTTTCTGTCAATCGTTCGATAATAATTCGCAGACTGGCCTTGGCGCGAAAAAATTGCTGGCGGAGAGCTGCGCACATCTGCGTGATATCCAATTCGGAGCTGGCGCCACTAAGTACGGCGATTTCTTTGTATTTTTTCCCCATCATTCTATAGCGAACCAGGCTGGCATCACTCGGACGAATATCAGACAAAAGATCCAGAGCGGCATTCATAATTTTGATATTCTGTTGGCTTATGTCGATTTCAGGTTCTTGTGCTTGCAGTGCATCACTTAGCAGGATGAAAGTGTCCGGTTTGTCCGGATCATCCGGATCATTTTCATTCTCAATAAATCGCCTATCGTGTCGGATCAAACGTCTAAAAGCATCAATTATGCGAAATATAAGTCTTCTGGTAAGATAGCTTTTTAAGGAAATGCCATTTTGAGCCTGGTATCCGCAGATATCATCGCCATCCAGCAGCTTGGACCAGAAGTCCTGCACAATTTCAAGCGGCAGTTCGGGATCTGCGTTGGTAATGCCTGCTTTGGCATAGTCTTCTGCTTTGTCATAGTATTTCGATAATCTTTTCTTGGTAAGGTTTATAAAAAAAGTGTGATATTCATCATACAGGCCATTCAGCGCCTGTGGATGGTCATTGCGGATTTCCCGGCAGACATAGTCAGCCAAGGCCAGATCTCTGGCCAACAGCGTCTGCTTATCATCCTTCGATTCTTTCATGACTCACCATTCATTATTGAGAGGGGATACACAATATGGCTGACATATGCCCGTATTTCAACCGATATGAGTTGCTTCCGTATTCGGCAAAATCAAATATTTCAACTGCTATCATTCATATCTTTTATTGTCAATACATCGAAATTTTCTGATTATATAGACTTTCCAGATAAAGATTTTGGGTGCAGATTCTTCACAGCCGATTTGGTGCATTTACGGTGATGCGATGAAAGCCTTATCAAAAAAATGTCACATATTGAATCGCACCTGCGACTACTACTATAAATCGCACTGATTATAACTTTCAGCGGCTTGATCACCATTTTCGCGGATGATCAATCTGATGAAGGAAAAACCGGAGAAGAAGCGAATAACCACATCGGGTATTTTCATGAAGCAATAGAAAGTAATCCCCAATACTAATCATTGTTATTGACTTCCAATTGATAAGTGAATAGTCAGATTGTGGTACAAATGACCACATAGTGTCAATCGCACAGTTCATATACAATAACGCCAAAAACGGTGACGATGCATCCTTGAATCATTGGTTTTTCTGACCATTATCAACAGATGCCTAATTTCTTATTGATGAAAGTAATGAAAAACGTTTTGTAATGGAAAAAAGTCTCTATTTCTAATGCGAGGTTGAAAAATCGATACGAAGAATCTATCCGTAAAAAACCACATTCTGTCACCATCTGTTTTATTTGGCGGTTTACCCGTTTTAAAGATTACCTTCCGTGTCCGCATCAAAAATCGACCCAGCCTGCCCTACTATCTGGGATCGGCCTGGCGGGGATTGATCGGTTGGGAACTGCGCCGTTTGATCTGCCCTTACTCAGAACTGCCTCTCTGCCAGCAATGCCAGATCAAAGGCAACTGCCCCTATTTCATGCTCTTTGAAAAAGGGGCAAACCGTCCAGATATCAGGGATGCGCCAAGGGGATATATCCTGTATCCACCTCCCACGACGAATAATGGCCATGATGAGCTTGAAATCACCCTGGTCGGCGAATGCACAAAATTACTTCCGGTTGTCGTTGCAGCGATACAGGAAGGCAGATCTGTCGGCCTGGGCGCGAAGCGAAACGCATATACCATCAGCGGATTATGGGAAAAGCTGCCGGATGGCCGCCAACAGGAACTCTCGCTCAATACAGAGGCAACCACCGATGTAGCCGGACCGTTCCCACTTGAAGAATGGATTCTAAAAGCACCAAAATCGACTGCATCCCAGGTATTTTTTCTAACGCCCGTTCGGTTAAGAAAACAGGGGAAATATATAGATAAAATGGTCTGGCCGTTTTTTTTTACAACAATCGCCAGCCGACTGGAAGCATTGAACTGTCTGTATCATTCCGGCAAACCCCTGGGCCGCGAAACATTTTTGAAACTGCAAACCCTATTTGAGCCGACTGCTCGAATTTCAGATGATCTGCAATGGGTGGATTACACCCGTTTTTCAAACCGGCAACACCGCAAGGTGATAATGGGCGGGCTGATCGGATCTGCCTGCTGCGACACGCCACAGAACGGACTCGAAGCCTGGTGGCAGACCGTCTCCCTGCTTCATGCGGGCAAGGGGGCATCGATGGGATTGGGTCGGGTGGTGCTGGGAACTTGATTGTTTCGACGATAATTTCGATTTTCTACAATTCAACAGGAGATGAGGAGCGACATGGTGACCAACGCGTTAAAACATCTGGTAGTGATGGATGTGCCTGGAATCAAAGGATATGTTTTCGGCACAGACAAACTGGTCGAAATTCGTGGCGCCAGTGCACTGCTGGACAACCTGAATCGGTATGTGATCCCTGAACGGGTCAAGAAAAGATTTGGCGCAGCCCGCAGTAGCTGTGTATTTGCCGGTGGTGGCGCAGCACAGTTCATCATTGAAGACACACATGAAAACATTCTTGATGAATTTCAAGCGATACAGGGAGAAGTATACCGCCAAAGCGGCGGTGCGCTGCAAATTGTCATAGGAAAGGCCCCACTGATCGACAATTACGGTACTTCATTAAAACAAGCTTTTCACGAACTCGAAAAAAACAAGTATCAAAAACCCGGTTTGCCCGGCCCTTTACTGCATACCGGATATTTACGAGAATGCGAGAGTTGTTCGGGTATGGCAGTGGCCGTGAAAGGATTTCAAGAGAATGTGCGGCTTCTGTGCGAAGTCTGCGTCGAAAAAGAAAAAATGGGTCGTGAAAAAGGCTTGTGGGATGAATTCTGCACATATGTAACTCGTTATAACATTTCGCCGGAACAATCCTGGAACTGGCGGCCGGACGATTTCGAAAAAATCGGTGAATGCTGCCAAGCGCGGCGAGGCTACACGGCGTTGATTTATGGGGATGGAAACGCGATGGGTCAGATCGTAAAACAGATCGATACCGCGGAACGGTTTGAGCGATTTTCGCGTGTTGTTGATCATGCCGTGCGGGAAGCCTGTCACGAAGCACTTTATCGCCACTGTCCGCCGGTTAATGGGAAAATGCCGGCAGACATCTTGCTTCTGGGCGGAGATGACCTCATGGTATATCTTTCCGCCGACAGGGCCATGGCCTTTGCCGTCGATGTAGCCAGACTGTTTGAAGAAAAAACCCGATCCGAACTGACGAATGACCAGACAGATCCTTTTTTCAGAAATATCCTGGGGGACAGCGGACTGACGTTTTCCATCGGTATCGCTTTTGGCCGCTCTCATACACCGATTGCCATTATGACCGATCAGGCGGAAGAGCTTCTTAAATCCGCCAAACAAAAAGGAGCTACTTTGGCTGGAGCAAATTCCGTTACGCCATCGTGTATTGATTTTCATTTAACCAGTCAATTCAATCAGGTAGGAGTGGCAACCAGTCGGAAGCACCATCTGATGTTTCAAACGCATCAGGGGGAACAGATCCGGCTCTATCAGGCCCCCTACACCCTTGCGGAAGCCGAATCACTAATTGAGGAAGCACGCAACCTGAAGGCAAGCGGCATCCCTCGCACCCGACTCCACGGATTGGGGGAGGCGCCATTCAGGGGGAAAATCAACGGTGCTGTTGATACTTTGACAATCTATGGGCGATGCCGGAATACCAGACAGAAGCAGGCCATCATGAAAGCACTCAACCGGTTCGGCTGCCTTTCCGCAATGCCCTGGCGCCTGGACCCTGATGAAATATCCACCGTCCTGGTCGATCTGGTAAAGATTGCAGAATTCACTCACTTGAAACAGGAGAATGCCCGAAATGCATCGAATCCAACTTGAACTGGAAATCAATTTTCCGTACCGGTGGCATACAGGTTCCGGGGAGGGCAGTTTCATGACCGACCGTCTGATTCGTCGGGATTCCCAAAATCTTCCCTTTATCCCAGCCAGCACATTAAAAGGCATCATTCGTCAAAGCTGCGAAAAGCTATCACGCACCCTGGGTTTCGAGGAACCGTCCGATCCCCATCAACCGGATTTGACCCTATCTCAGGCATTCGTGCCTTTTCAGCAAATGGTTTCTCCAGTGGATCAGTTATTTGGGACAAAATTTGAACCCGGCGGTCTTTTTTTCAGAGATGCCCGACTTGATGACGGCGAAGAGATCGATACCCTCTGCCGGAATCGGATCGCGCGGTATCGTGTTTTAAACACGGCCCGCGACAAGCAACTGTTCTCGAGTGAGTATGCACTTCCTGCAACACTCAAAACCCGGATCGACGGCCGCCATACAAATCTGGTAAATATCTCTGATGATTACCCGCCCATTGCCTATTGTTTGCTGATAGCAGCCATTTTTGCAGTGGAGCGAATCGGCGGCGATAAAAGCAGCGGCGCCGGCTGGATGCACGACCCAATAACGATTACCGGAATTGACTACAACGGGACTACCGTAGATACCGACCTTCTCTTTGATTTCCTTGACCCGGAATATTACCTTGAAATGAGAGGCGCATCATGACGTATTATCATCTGAATGCCAGACTGCTTGCACCCATGATGGTACAGGAAAATCGGCAATCCAATGCACCGAGTGGATTGCCATACCTGCCGGGCAGCAGCTTGCGGGGTGCTGTTGCCGGTCTTTATCTGCGGAATGGGGGTAGTCCTGAAGACGCTGCATTCCGCACCATTTTTATAGAGAACCCGGTTCGTTTTCCGGATTTGCTGCCATCACACAACCAGGACCAGGCAAGCCTGCCCTTGCCCACAACAGCCGCTTCCTGCAAAAGAACCCCCGGCTTTGTTACAGACAAAGGTCATGGCGTCTGCGACACCCTGGCAGCAATCGTCTCTGCCGAACTGGAGGGAGGTCCGATAACCGGTGCGTTCATCTGCCAGGCATGCACACAGGATATCAAACCATTCCAGGGTTTTTGGAACGGAAATCTGACGGCCCCTCGAAAAAACGACCCGGTTCTGGTCTATCACCGCCATACCGGAATCGATCGACATACGGGAACAGTGGCATCCTCCATCTTCTACATCACACAGGGGATTGCCGAAAGCTGGAAAGATTCAGACGATCGGTATCATCCCCAGTATCTTTCCAGTGGACTTTTTTTGAATGAATACCAGTTTAAAATCCTTTCCGACTGGCTGACCGAAACCGTATTTGCCGGAGCAGACCGAACCCGGGGCATGGGAGAAATGGCCTTATCTCTAGTTGAAGCCCCATCGCCGACGCTTGATCTTATCTCATGGAACAGCTTATTTTTAAAAAAGATTTCCACATTGACACCCAAAACACCGCTTCCGGGTGTGTATTTCAGCCTCGAATTGGTAAGCCACACCATCCTGGTGGATGTGTTCTTGAGACCTACGCTTGATATTATTCTGGATTTTCCCGATCTGGTGATGGATACGCGGGTGATTCGACAGCATACTGTACGGGGATGGCAGTCCAGTTGGCAACTGCCGAAACCCGAAGATACGGCCATCGGCATGGGCGGCGTGTGCCTGTTCCGATATACCGGAGATGATATGCAAGGACTGACGGTATATTTGAACAGGTTGATGATCGATGGCATCGGGCTGAGACGATCGGAAGGTTTCGGACGTATTCATATTTGTGATCCGTTTCATATTCTGGAGGTGATCTGATGAGCAGTTTTGAAATTCAAGCGCCGTTGTTGAGTGCTAAAACGTTAAAGTCGATCGATCTGTTTCTGGAAGATTATTATCCCAAGGCCAGCGAAGCCGGTGAGAAAATTTCGGCATGCAGAATGGATAAAACCCAGGTACGCGGCCTTGAAAACCTGATTGTATCCGCCACCCGGTTCTCGGAAGTCATCAATTACATCAAAAATCAGGTGGGAAAAGAGCGGGAGAAAAACAAATGGAAAGAAGTCGGGCCGATGCTTCTCTCTCAGCTTCAGGACATTGAAATCAAAGCCGGGGATATTGCCGGGGATAATCCGATGGAACGACTGGATGTCAAATTACGTCTGCTGAGGGGGTGGGCGCGCCAGGTTGTGGCCCATTACCTTTACAAAGACAGAGACGAGGGGAGGCACGCATGACACTGCATGAATACCTCAAGTCCGCTCAATTTCAGGCGGTTCAGGATGAAGCACTGCGGGAAGCCGCCATTCGTGCGGCCGAAAAAATTCGTCAGAATCATGCTCCGGTTAAACGTCATCAACTTCATGCCATACCGTCCATCATTCAGGGATCAGGTCTGACGGGATTGAGAGATTTGGCTCAAAAACAAAAAGAAAAGAATTCAACTACCCGGAACAAAGAGTTCTGGGCGGCTATCGATGACTTGTTATCGGCAACAAGCTCCTCTGAAACGTCCCTTTTCGGTTTTTTACAAACCCTGCTGCTTGAACAGGGTTTTCTTGAACCGGAAGCTTCAGCGGAAAAAAACACACAAAAGCAGATTCGCAAACGAAACAAGACGATCACCGAAGGAGTCATGGACGATATTCTGAATGTTTACTTCGAACATTTCAATTGTCATTATTTTATCAAAGCGCAGCAAGGAGGTTCTCAATGAACCAGACCGCTTTTCATCAAAAAATAAGGATTACGGGTTCGCTTACTTTCGATACAGCATTTCATATTGGATCAGGAAAAGAAGGTGAACTGGCCACCGACATGGGAGTTTTGAAGGATGAACAGGGTTGGCCGGTACTGCCCGGGTCTACATTGAAAGGCAATTTTCGGGCTACATCCGAAAAGTTGGCCGGTTATCTGGGAGCTTCCGCCTGTCTGCTCGACAGCTCGTTATCAGAGATCGACTGTGTGGGAGAGCAAGACTACTTTAAAAAAATGAATGAAGAATTCAAAACCATCAAAGGTGAAAAATACAAACTGGACTGGCTCAGCAAGCATACCTGCAATGTCTGTCAACTGTTTGGTTCTCCACTTAAATCATCACGGATATTCTTCAGCGATGGACGGTTGAAGCGATGGCAGGACGGCTACCAGGTTCGCGACGGGGTTGTCATCAACCGAGATTCCGGCACGGCTCGACATGGGTTGAAATACGATTTTGAAGTCGCACCAAGAGATACGGCATTTGAACTGTTGATTGAAATGGAAAATCCGACATCCATGGATTTGTCGCTTGTCGGGGCTGTGATCGCCGAATGGCAATCGGGATTTCGGATAGGAGGATTTACATCCAGAGGCTTGGGCCGCACTGTTTTGACGGAAACCCGGATTGAGCAGGTGGACTACCGTAACACTGCACAGTTACAGGACTACCTAATCAAACGTAAGATGCACCCAGCCGACAATCTGCTATCCGATGCCTTACAGAATACCCTGAACTCACAAGGAGGCATATCATGTTGAAGAAACTAATGAATCATGCAGTCATTGACTTGACCATCACCCCTGTCGATCCGCTTCTGATAAAATCCGGACAGGCGACGGTAAGTGGTGTGGATATGTCTTTTGTTCGAACGTATAAATTTGGAGAAAAACCGGAACCGTTTATTCCCGGCAGTTCACTGAAAGGTGTTATCCGATCTTATGCTGAAAAAATCTGTCGCACTCTGCGGGATGATCCGGTACCAGTTTGTCTGCCCTATGTCGAGCCTGAAAAAGAACAGAACGGAGAAATAAATCAGGCTGCATGCGGCAACCGAATCAAACATTTTCTGAAAAAATCCAGCATCGACAGCATTCCGTCAAGCGATATCTATCGCCTGTCTTGCCCGACTTGCCGGACGTTCGGCTCTCATTATTTTATCGGGAGACTGGCAACGTCCGATGGCTATCTGACGGATGACTTCAAGAAAACCGACAGAGCTTTGTTGGAAACCCGGGATGGTGTCGCCATCGATCGGCTAACAGGAGGCCCGGTCGGCGGCGCCAAATACGATCTGGAAGTACTGACCAAAGGAGAGTTCGGCACGCGAATCGAGATTCAGAACTTCGAGCGATGGCAACTGGGACTTTTGGGTCTGGTGCTGCGCGATATGCGCCAGGAGCTGATCCGGATAGGCATGGGAAAAAGCCGGGGGCTGGGTCGAATCAAGGCGGAAATAACTCGTTTCGAGATCACTTATTTCGGAAAACCTCAGAAAACCCTGACCGGTCTGGCCTCCGGTTGTTCGGACAAGGAATGCATGGATTACGGATTGTTTCGGGAAACAGAAACAGGAGCTATACTTCAGGGGCCTGCATCGGCAGGTCTTCGACATGGATATGATCTGACCGGAACATGGGAAAGTGCTTTGGAGCCTGCTGTCAAGGACTTGACAGCCTACATTGCCGATGTTCCCTGGCCAAAGGATATCGATGCATATACGAAAAGGAGGCAATAATGGCACACCTTTGCTCCGGTGATTTGTCACCCGACCGTTTCCTGGCGTTAATCGAATCTCATCCCTGGCCGGAAGGCGCCGTTCTGATGGCGTTTACACCTGCTGAAGCCAGATTGATGCGATTTGTCTATGATAGCGGTTTTCTGTCTTCCACGGAACAAGGACGGATTTTTTCGCATGAAGGAGAGCTTCGCTGGAGAAATATAGGGAAAACCATTCGCATGGTATATTTGGGATATTCACCGATCCAGAATGTGCTGTCTGATTTTTCGTCCGAATTGGAAACCTTGTCGCCCATCAGCCAGCAGTTATTACTCTGGGGAGAACGGACGGACAGCCGGAATGAATGGCTGGAACAACAGGCACCGCACCGGTTCGATTACCCCATCGACAGCGCCCAATTTCCCAGGGGGCGCGCGGCTCTGGTTGTGGAGCAATGGGTGAACGCAGCCAAAATTCCACAATTCAGCCGCTATCACAGTATTATCGAAGTCAAAGGAGGACAAGGATATGCCGCAGGGTGAAGCTTTTTGGAATCCATACCGGTTGATTCCCGTAAAAGAACAAATTGAACGCAGCGCACCTTGGACGGATGAACGGTTTCAGGGGCACAGTGGCGTGATTCACTGTACGATTGAAAATTTGACCCCTCTTTTCATTGGTTGGCGGCCGTCAGGCAGCAATCACCCGCCACTGCTTAGAAATGGAAAACGGATCATCCCCGGCAGTTCGCTGAAAGGAATGTTGCGGTCGCTGGCTGAAATCGTCGGCGGCGGGTGCTTTGTCGTCACTGATAATGGCAATCGGATTCCCGAACAGTTGAATGCCTGTAGGCAGGTAAACCGGTTGTGTATTGCATGCCGGATGTTCGGCGCCATGGAAAGAGGGGCCAAAGCCCGTGTTCACAAGGGCAAGGTGAGTATCGGCGATGCACTGATCCAGGAAACGCAACCATCGTCTAAGCCATTGATGGTACTGTTGTCCAATAATGGGGTACGCCATGAACCGTTTTATCGATCCGCGCAGAGCGGGAGACTCGACTGGAAAAGCCGAAAGCTTTACTTTCACCAGCACAAACATATGGCATCCACGCCATCCATACCACAAAAAATTCAAGAACGTGCCTGGAATGTCGACGCACTGCTTCCCGGTCATCATTTTGATGTCGAGATACAATTTACCAGCCTGACCGATCTGGAGCTTGGGCTGCTGTTGTATATCCTTCACCTGGAGGATGAAGTGGATGTCCAGATTGGTGAAGAAAGAATGCGTCTGAAAGGACCGATGCGGCATAAAATCGGAAATGCCAAACCCGCTGGCATGGGAAGCTGCCATATCTGGTTGAACCGCCTGACCTATCTGGCATCTGCAACCAAGCGTTTTACATCGATGACAAGCGCAGAGAACAAGGTGCTTGAAGGAGAATCGTTGAAAAATGAAATTATTCAAAAAACCATGTCGTTTTGTGCTGATCAATCTCCTACAATGCAGGCCCTCCGGAAGATGATGGTTTGGGATGTGAAAGATCCGCGCAGTTTTTACTACCCGGATTATACCTGGTTCAAGAATGGTACTCATAGTGGAACCGTTTTGAAATCCATCTGATGTAACTTTTTTTTATTGCAATAGTTACACAAAGGAAAAACAACATGAATCGTAAACTACTGACATTCCTTGGTACGACAACTTACAGCCCTGCTGTTTACACCTTGGCGGCGGACAAACCCGGATTTGAAACTTCATTTGTACAGACAGCAGTGAACAAATTTTGGGGTCCATTTGACGAGTCGTATATTTTTGTTACAAAAGACGCCAGTGACAAAAACTGGGAACAGCTCCGTCAGGCAATGATTCAACAAACTGGGAAAGAATTTCTGAAACACAAACCTATTCCTGATGGGAAAAATGAGTCGGAGATATGGGATATTTTTTCGATGCTCAGATCATGTATCCAACCCAATGATATTGTAGTCTTCGACGTCACCCATTCATTTCGATCCATACCTATACTGACACTCGCCTGCATTCAATATATGAGGGCATTGGAGTCCGTTCAACTGGAGAGAATCGTTTATGGTGCCTGGGAGGCCAGGGTGCCATACAAAATGAAATATGAACCGAGCGAACCCTCACCCAGGGCACCAATTTTCGATCTGACCCCCTTTGTTGAACTGATGGACTGGAGTCACGCCATATCGGAATTTGGCAAACATGGGCAAATCGGCCCGCTGAGAGATTTGGTAAAAAAGGATGGGAATACAGTTCTGATGACCAAAAAGTTAAAGCAAAATTTATCTACCGTGATTGACCACATGACGAATCTTCAGAACGAAATATTGACCTGCCGGGGACGCACCATCTCTGAAGGAAAGCGTTTGGATGCCATTCTGCCCAGTATCAAAAAGCTTAAACACAATATCAAGGATCTCCCGCCCGCTTTCCAGCCGTTGCTGGAAAAGTTGGAATCCAAGTTGATTAAACTGTCGGGTCCTCCCGATATTGCTATTTCCGATGAAGTTCGTCGTGGTTTCGGTGCTGTGGATTGGTGTCTGTCGCATGGTTTGATTCAGCAGGCGTATACAATTTTGCAAGAAAGTCTGATTACGCATTTTTGCCAACTGGAAGGCTTGAATTTTCATGATAAAGCAACCAGAAATCTGGCGGCACAAGCTGCCAAAACGTTCAATATCGATCAGATAGATTGGGATCCACCAGCAAAAGACAATCCGGAAACGATTCGAAACATCCACGAAAAAGCAGGGAAAGAGGTACTGGCACTTTTCGATAGCCTTTCCGGAAACAGAAACGATATCAACCATGCCAAAACAACCAGTACCAACACACCGGAATCCCTTAAAAAAACCATTGATACAGTATTTGGTAAAATTATAAATCAGTTCTCAAAATAACCAAAGGATTCTTATCAATGATCCGGCTTTTTCTGCTCTTTAACCACCACCTGACCCCCGCACAGGAAGCAGACGCCATTGAAAATCTCGGGATAGAAACATTCGTCTCCCCCCCCGACGACATCACCCAGATCTGGGGCCAGATACCGCCCGATATGACCGGCCTATCGGATTATCTCAAGCCGGTTGAAGCGTGGCTGGCAGACCAGGCGGCGGCGGGTGATTATGTGCTGATTCAGGGGGATTTCGGCGCCTGCTACTGGATGGTTCAAGCCGCGTTTGCGTTGAATCTGATTTCGATATACGCCACCACCCGGCGCGAAGCTATTGAAAATCACCTGCTGGATGGGTCAATTGAATTGACGCACCAGTTCAGACATGTGATATATCGAGGATATGAAAACTACAGCAGTTGAGCCCCCCACCCGCTGGGGGAAGGAACAATGGGAGTACATATCCAAAAACATGAAATCCTTATTTGATAAGATCCGCAAAGAACTCGCATCGGAAATCGCCGCCATAAAACTCTTTATCATCCGATACGGGTTGCGCGCCGACGGCATCGAACTTTCAAGAAAAATAGAAGGCTATCCGGAGAAATACCGCACCAAGCGCAGCATCAAATATACCGGTATCCAGGATGGGCGTCTGGTGGACAAAGAGCAGCGGGATATTCCCCGGATTCCGGAAGAGATTTTCATAACGGTCGATGGTAAAGAAAGTGTCGTCAAAACCAATTACAAACCGGATGCGCCGTTTCAGCTCAGAATCGCAAACGACCACCTCCTGGTTCTTGCACCGGAACTTGGGATCAAGATCCCCTGCCGCCTTTCGCCGCGACATGGGATATTCGATCAGATCATCGACGGATTCCCTGCGGATCAGTATATCGACATCATCGGTTCCGACAGGCTGGCTGTTCTGGGTTTTGACGGGTGTGCCGGATGGTTTTACGGCACCCAGTGCCTGTTTTGCGATTCATGCGCCTCCAGGCCCGGAGAAATAAAGGCCAGGCCCACGCTGAACGATCTTCGCGTCCAGTTTTCCGACAATGTCGCCGCATGGCTGAATCATGTCGAACCGCCATTTTTCAAAGGACTGGAGAAAGCATACCGCCAAGCGCTGGAACGCAGGCAGTTCGGCCCCCACTGCCATCTTCTGGTATTGGCCGGAAATCTGACGGATATGGAGAGCGCATGGGAATATATGCTCAGACTCTCCCATGTTCTTTCAGAAGTAAAACCGCTTTCTGAAATCGATTCCTATTTGAATATGCTCCCCCCGGCCAAGACCGATTATATCGAAAAAGTCAAAGAACTGGGGTTCAACAATCTGATCGCCAATCTGGAAGTACACGGCGAAAAATTTTTCAAAGCCGTTTGCCGGGGAAAAAACGACCTGGTTCCCTACGATCTTTTTCTGGAACGAATGCAGGACGCCGTTGCTGTTTTTGGAAAAGGACATGTCCGGTGCGGTTTCGTACTCGGCGCACAGCCCGTTGATGTTTTGAAAGAAGGGGTGATCCAACTGGCGGAAGCCGGAATCGCCAGTGATTACTCCCTGTTTACCCCCAAAAAAGGAACACCCTGGGAGAAACGCGATCAACCGGATTTGATGGAAGTTGCCGCTTTTTCCCGTTTTCTGTCCGGTATCTATCGCACCTACGGCTTCAAACCGCTGTATTGCGCCATGTCATCGAGAAGCAGCATCATGAATGAATGTTACGAGGCGGCTCATGACCGGCGCTGATACCGATATCGACCAGGCCATCATCAAGTGCGCATACAAAATTGAAAGGTTTCAGCAGTCCGGAGAAATAATCGGTTTTGAAGATGCCAGAAAGAAGATCCACGCCTGGGTCGAAAACTTCCGGACACACCTGGATGACGTGACACTGCTGGCAAGGGTTATCGACAACATTACTTTTTTCCCCGACGAAGATGTTCTGCACACTTGCCTAAAATACCAGAAAGACCATATCGATCTATCGGAACATCAGATATTTTATACCTGTCTGGGCGCAGAAACGGAAAGCTCGTCGCGGATCATGCGTCAGCTCAACAACCATCATCATTACGCCCCGAACATCGAATTGCTGCTGCATAAAATCGGCGGCAGCCATGCAGAGAATCCAGCCATCGTATTTATCGACGATTTCCTGAACAGCGGGGGGCAGCTTTCAGCCATACTCAAAACCTGGTGCATCACAGGCAATGATGAACCGGATGTTAACGCGGATTCAAGAGAATTCAGCCAACGGCGTTTCATCGGTGAATCAAATCTTGCCTTATTCAAATCCTGCACACTCCATTTTATCTATCTGAACGGCATGGCCAAGGGAATTGAAAACGCCAAAAATAAACTTAAAGAACTCGGATTGATAGGCACTGCCTATATTCTCAGCACATATTCAGACGAAAACGGATTTTTCGGCACTCCGGACGATATTTGCCATATCCGAAACCGCATCGATGTACCCGTCGGTCAGACATCGATATTTTCCGGCATGTCGTGTGACCGGATCACCCCTTTGCTGGAACTCTGCGAGAAGGCCGGTCGTGCGCTGCTTCAAGTGAACAAGCCTTCATGGCCGCCGTCACGGATCGACGCCAGAATTCTGGGATATGGCAATTCGGCAAAACTCTTTATTTCACAAACCAATGTTCCCACATGCACCCTGACCTGCCTGTGGCAAGGAGGCCGCATTGAAATCGACGGAAAGCCGTTTGATTGGGTACCTTTGATTGCCAGAACTGAAAAACAAATCGGTCAAACAGAAAATACAGCGGACAAAACAATCCGGCCTGGAATGATTCACCATGGGATCAGCCAGTCAATCGGCATTTCGGACCTCAGCAGCGTTTTGCTTGATCACAGTCCCGGCGCCGGCCCGCCACTCGATATAACGGTGTTTACGACAACACCCGATCCGCTCCCGTGTCTGTCGCCGGATCTCTGGAAAGAAGCCGGCATGTCCTACACAGACTATCTCCAACCGGACATTGCCGAATACCTGGGTTTGACGGCAGGCAGTTCCCGCATCCAAGTAAAGGAGATGAAAGCCGAATGTTATGCAGATTTGAACAGATCGGTCCTTTTTCACATGAACGATACAACCATTTTCGGAAGAATTAAAACCATCCACATCACAACATTCGGCACGCTTATTTCTTTCCTGGGTATCCGCTTTCAGTTCAAGACACCTGCGATATCTTTAATAAATGCACTGGAGATCAATTACCATCTTCCCATCAACAAACGTATCAATTCGAAGAATTTCATGCTGAAGGTAAATGGCGCATCCCTTGCATCGCTTTTCAAATGGGGATTTGCGATCGCCGCAACTGGACGAAAAACGGATTTTTTGCCGGAACCAGACACCAAATTCAATGACTGTTTCGAACAACGATTCAGAGCGTTTACATTTGTTCGTGAGGGCTCCGGCATTTTTGAAACCGATAAACGGCTTGCAGAGAGCGCTTTTCATCTACTGGCCAATTTCAGCAAACCGGAAGAGATTTTTTTACAAAAAGCCTCGGAATACCGTTCCATTTCTCTCGATTTTTCAGCGGTTATAAGCCAGTCTGACAAAGGCGCAACGGTTTTTTGCGCCGGCAATGCCAATCAGAACAAATCGTATCTTAACGATCATTTTCAAAAACGGTATTATTTCCTGTACCTGCTGGTGCTGCACCTGCAAGCGCTGAAACGGAAGATTTCTCTTCAGCAACCAGAAAATCATCAGCAAATCCCGGAAGCCGCTGCATGGGTTCAGCATTTCAGGAGTTTTCCTTTCGACAGCGCCTGCCAGAAAGAATACATGAACCAATTTCTCGATACCCTGGCCGGTGAAATGGGGCTACTGAAAAGCACTTTTTTTCAAGCATTTAGCTAAATCCGAGGTCCGCCTACCAAAAATTGTTTTTATGATAATCCCCCCTCCCGCTTGTTCTTCAGACTTTTACACGCTTAGAAACTATACCGTCAGCGGTCATACGCTTAAGTTTTGAATTTTCGCCCAAACCTCCCCGCAGGGGGGGCGGGAGGATAAAGAAAAATGTCACATGATGCCACGCACATTCGACTATATCTATACTTTCAGCAGCCGCCGTCAGCATTTTTCATCCGACTTTTACCCAAGGGGCTACGCTGAACGATCATGCTATAGCCTACACGATAAACGTTTTGGGCGCGTTATCGGTCGGGAATGACCGAAAAAGTCTATTCCCTTCCCGCTGCCTTCTCAAAACCATTATCTTGAAAGCTATATCTAAAGGAGGAACATATGAGCAATCAATCCAGTTCCATCACAGTAATTGCAAAAATCACCGGTATTGTCGTCAGTGTTGCGGGAATCCCGGCGGAAGCCGCCGCAGCCTCTACCGTCATTCTCTCAGTGGGTGGCGCACTGGCTATCGGTTTGATCGGTTACAGTCTGATGAATTTGATCACTTCGGATAACGACAAATAGTTTCATTTCAACCCCGGCTACTCGCCGCACGGGGAAACCCCTGAGCCGATACACTGAAAGGGCACTTGCCATGAGCGAACCACTATCAATACCGGCAAAACCGTCAACAGTGGACTACACGCTGCTGCTGACCCGTCTGCAACAGGAAATCATTCAGGGAAACGATCCGGAGCGATGTCTGCGGATTCTCCGACAGCAAAAGACATGGGAGAATCTGTCGCCAGAGCTGCAACTGAAGTGGGCGCATCTGGCCCAGATGAGCGGTGAGATCAGCGTGACCCTGAATGTTTACAAGCATCTGAATCAAACTTGCCCGAACCTGGCCGCCGCCTGGACCGAACATGTCGAGCTGCTGTCCATTCTGGATCGCAGGCCGGAAGCAGCCGGTATTCTGGCTGCAGCCCGGCTGCATTTGAATGCGGATCAGTATCGGCAATGCATAGGACTCTGCAAGGGGGTCGCAGCCGAACGAAAAGACGGCGACATTTCCGCGGCATCCGCACCTTTTGAAACCATGCGCACCCGGCAACAGGCCATCGCGCGGTATATGGATCTTTTTTGCGGCAGAGAAGACTGTTTTGCCAGACAGTGGGTGGAAAAAGCCGAGCAGAAACAGGGGTACGTTCCGGTCAAGCATCCCATGGCGCCAAAAGATGTGGAAGACCATCTCGGCGGCCGGCTGACGTACGGCATTTATCTCTTACGATCCGATTCGCTCATCAAGACCGCGGTTCTTGATGTTGACCTTGTTCAGAAATTTCGCGGGGCCAAACTCAAAGCCGAGGAGAGCCAGCGGATTTATCGCGAACGAGATTACCTGATAAGACGCATCATCGAACTCTCCGATTCCGCGGGAATGCATCCGGTAACGGAGTTCAGCGGCGGCAAGGGCTATCATTTCTGGTACTGCTTCGATTCACCGGTTCGGGCGACGCTGGCCAGAAACATCCTGGAGAAAATCCGCAAGGCTGTTTCCGGAGACCTGACAGCCTTTAACCTCGAAGTCTTCCCCAAGCAGGACCAGTTATCCGGAAAAGGCTTCGGCAATCTGGTCAAACTGCCGCTCGGCATCCATCGCGTTTCCGGAAAACCCTCCTGGTTCATCGATTGCAGGGATCGATCTCTGGAAGCCCAACTGGCGTTCGTCCGCCAGATCAAGCCGATTCCGTCGACCGTACTCGATGCGCTTCCGGAACCATCCCCGTCCGACCCGATCATTTTGCATCCCCGGTTCCGGGAATGGGCCGAATCTTATCCGGAACTCTACCGGCTGGAGCAGTGCTGCCCGCCGCTGGCCCAGATCATGACTGCCTGCCGAAACCGCAGCAGCCTGTCCATCCGGGAAGAAAAAGTGATCTTTCAAACGGTGGGGTTTCTATCACGGAAAAAAACCCTGATACACCTTCTCATGGCCGATTTGCCGGATTACAACCCGCATCTGACCGATTACAAACTGAGGCAGTTGAGGGGAACGCCTCTGGGATGCGCGCGCATTCATTCCCTGATGGGCTTTACCGGCGACATGTGCCGGTTCGATAAAGCAAATTCGTATGCACACCCCTTGCTGCATCTGAAGGAAGATCAGTTTCAGGCTGAACAAAAATCCGAAAAAACGGAAAATCTTCAGAGCGCACTGGAAAGTCTGAAGCTATCGATTATGATGGTACAGCAGTTTCTTTAGCATGAAGATATTCATGCTGTGGCCGTTTAACACGGAGAACACAACACATGACAGAAGCACTGTATGTTCTGGAATCCGGAAGCTACCTGCGGAGGGTCGGGGAATCCCTGAAGGTGTTCAATGGCGATACGGCCATTGCTGAAGTACCTGCTGACGGGCTGAAAAAGCTGATCCTTATCGGACATGCCTCCTTGTCTGGCGCGGTGCTGGATTTATTGATCCGCAAACGTGTGGAAACCGTGTTTCTGACACCGACCGGCAGATATCGCGCACGCCTGGCCATCGATGAACATCGTCATGTTTCCCTGAGGATGAACCAATACCTGAAACTGAGCGATAAAGCCTTCGCCTCCCGCCAGGCAGGATGTCTGGTAAAAGGGAAAATTGAAAACATGTATCGCCTGCTGCTTCTGCGCGCCAGGCAATACGCGGCGGAACCGCTAAAAATTGCCGCCGTCAAGATGAAATCCCTGAGCGGATGTATCCAGGATCATTCCGCGACGGATTATATCCGCGGCATCGAAGGGGCGACGGGAAACATTTATTTCAACGCATTCCCGAGATTGATCATCAATGACGAATTTTCATTCAAGGGCAGAAATCGCCGCCCCCCGCTGGACCCGGTGAATGCAATGCTGTCTTTTGTTTACACCCTGCTGACAAACGAGGTGCTGTCCGCCATCAAAACCTGCGGGCTGGACCCTTATCTGGGCTCGCTTCATGAAATCAGCTACGGCCGACCGTCTCTGGCCTGTGATCTGGTGGAGGAATATCGCACGTACCTGGGAGACCGACTGGTGCTGGGCTTGATCAACAAACGGCTGGTCAAACCGGATGATTTTATTTATCGACCTTCTGCGCCGAAGGAATATGTGGATGATGACGACATGAAAGCACAGCGGCCGGTTGAAATGAAGCCAGCCATGAACCGAACATTTATCGCCGCTTACGAGAGCATGATGAACCGCAGCATCCAGTATCCGCCGCTGAATAAATCCATCAATTACCGGTGGCTGATTTATCAGCAAGTGAAAAGTTTCGGGCAGTCTCTGGAAAATCCGGATCTCATGTATCAGCCGTTTATCTGGGAAATGTAATAATTAATTATAGCCATGTTCTATCTCGTATGTTTCGACATCGTAGACAACCGAATACGTTACCGCGTCGTCAAAGTATTGAAAAAATACGGCTACCGGGTTCAGAAATCGGTGTTTGAATGCCCGAACCTGACGGAAAAGCAATTCCTGAAGATGAAGCATCGCATTGAAGATACCATCAACGGCATCGAGGATTCCGTCAGATATTATTTTCTGTCGAGAGATTGCATCTGGAAGATGGAAAAATCAGGCATTGGGGAAGCACCATGTGTTGACCGTTTTCAGGTAATTTAAGAAGACAGATGGTTTCTGAAATTATTATCTTAAAGCCTTTTGCATGAACAAAACCAAAGGGGAGAAGCAGATTATGACTGTTCAAGGGTTATGTGCTGATTCTGAAAAAAAATGTCACATTAGAGCGATAGTCTTCGACAATAAGTATAACAACTCAAAGCATATAAGTTTAATGAGGAGGCCACCATGGGCGAAGCTGCTACGATTATCAAACCTGCTCCAGATCAAGACAAGTTGGAACCGGTTGATGCCATTACCGGAGATGAATTCATCGCTTTAGAAGACCTCAACACGGTTAAGACCGAAGTGCTGCAAGAATATGCCCGTCAGATTTCATCCGAGATCGGGGAACTGCAGCGCGACAATCGCTGGGAAGACATCTTGTCTCTTTTTTATCCGCTGGAATCCAAGCTGCCGGATCTGGTTGAAAAAAAGCTTGACGTCGAAATCCGCTCTCAAATGGGGTTTGCCTTGGGACAGGTGAAGCGCTTCGATAACGCCATCACGGAGTTGACTCTGTGCGTGCAGCGGAACCCGGAGAATTTCGGTCATCACAGTTCACTGGCCTACACTGCTTACAATTCCCTGTATGCCGCCAAAAATCGTGAAATTTTTCTAACCGGAAACATCAAGGCCGGGCGGATCGATCTGGCGCACCAACATTTTCGCCAAGCGCAACTGCTGCGGCCAGACGGTATCACCAATTTCTACCGGGAAGGCATGCTGTTCAAACAGATTGAAAACAAGGCGGACCGTGCGCTGCCGCTGTTCAAAACCGCAGTCGCCAACTGGGAATCCCTGGAGCCGGACAGGCAGGGAGATCGGCATCAGGAACACAAAAACTATATCAAAGCCCTGTATCAACTGGCCAGCACCCTGCTGGCGATCGGCAATGCCAAAGCCGCACTCCCCCTGATCCGAAAATGCCTGGCTGAAGACGAGAAATCCAATCACCAATCTCTGCTTTTTAAATACTTTGCTCTGGGAAAGGTTCATTTTCACCTGAACCAACTGACCGAGGCCCGGGATGCGCTGGTATTTGCCGCAAAATGCGCCGGTGATCAGAAATGCGACTTCGTTTACGAGCTTCTGGCCAGAACGTATCTGGCAATGGACAATCCGAGCCGTGCCTGGGAAGTCATCGAAGCTGTTCCGGTGAGAGCCAGACGACCCTATTACCGATGGACGGAAGCCGACGTTCTGTGCGCCATGAAGGATTTCAAGCAAGCCAGGACCGTCCTCCTGCAATGCCAGGAACGGGACAATCGCGGTCGCCACAAAGCATTGATCCGCCTATCCAAAATCGAATACCTGACCGAGCATTTCGAACAGACCGTAGAATACGCCGCCAGAGCCGTTAAGTTTTTTCAGGACAACTGGTCGAACCCCTATGATGCCGGCCTGTTCTGGCAAGCGGCTGGCCTGCTGCGACTCGGGAAAAAAGACGAATCCCGAACGATCGCCAATCTGCTCCGGGAGCATAATCCCCGGTATCCTAAGCTGGACAAGCTGTTTGCTGCCCTGGATAAGACCTGATCCAATGAATACTCTACCGACGAAGAAGAAGGCCCGTAAGTCCATCAAGGCAAAAATCTGGATAAGACCTGATCCAATGAATACTCTACCGACAGCATCGTGGATGCTTCCAGGCATTTGCCCAAATATGGATAACTGTTAAAAAACAGAATAAATCAAATAACGTAGAAATTTATTATTTTAAATTCATTGTGATTTTAACAGATTATGCTGACAATGCTATCCCCAAATCAAAAGTTCCTGTGGAGGAATTTCCGAAATTAGCCCCAAATAGCTATCTTCAATAATTTCGATAATAAAGAACTCGATTTTTGTCATTCCTCCACCGGAAGCACATTTGATTTATTATATCAACTTGTTATGCTTTTTTTGAATGCTATTTTACCCACCCCGAAAATTTACCGGAAGTCATTTTCGGGGTGGTGCACCGGAATTAACTTGCAACTTCCTGAATATTTATCTTATAAAATACCTACAGTCCGGAACATTGCCCCGATTCGAGGGGATTGAGACTCGCTAAACTGGCGATAGAAGGCCTTTTTACTATAGCGTCC
>Ga0268283_1000537_pt1 | contig 24193 bp, 14 predicted proteins | sample saktaG_13_FD_190140 | JGI IMG/M metagenome (GOLD analysis project Ga0268283, IMG submission 190140) | Saline water microbial communities from Sakinaw Lake, British Columbia, Canada - sak_2013_06_06_36m | ecosystem: Environmental > Aquatic > Non-marine Saline and Alkaline > Saline ... | reverse complement strand
TCTAAACTTTTACACTTTGGACACTTCTTGCTGCTTTTTTAAAACTCATTTTAGATGATCCTTTACAAACCACCATGGTAGCGAGGTTTTCTAAGGGTTTCAGCCTCTATTTTTTTTCATTACGCCTGTATTTCGATAGACAGGATGAAGCCGGAATGCGAGCCAAGGAGAAGCACGGTAAGGGCCATGGCTATGGCCTCAAATCAAGAGGCATAATGCGTAGCTCACTACTTGAACGAGTAACAGTATTTACTGATCTTGCTCGCTCTAAAAAATACAGACATAAAGCAAAACAGAATATAAATGATAGTCAAGCAATAAGCATTGAGGCATTTGATGAATTGTTAAAGGATGCAAAAAATCCAAGAGACAGACTAATATATCTTCTTTGTGGAGCCTGTTCTGCTCGCAGAAGTCAAGCATTAAATTTGACGCGCTATGACATTGATCTTGTCAACAAAAAAGTCTATCTTCCTGATCCACTAAGCCACGAACGTCCGGTTGACGACAAAGGAAGGGTCTTTCTAGGCCAGCCGCCAAGAATTGAGTTGCTCCGCTCACTGGGAATCAATCCTCATGCAGATCCACACAGAAGCATAGCGCACAAATATCCGATTCCAATTCGCGGTGAACCGGATCGCTCATTAACATTTCTTCCTGGGCCTTACGAGAAAATGTTTTTCGATACCTATTCTGAACTATTAAAAACAATCCACAAAGACACTCCATTTGTATTTCAAACCCTAAAAGGCGATCGATGGAAAAAGACGCGAGCAAATGAAACCATCAGAAGGGATTTTGATAAATTAGACAATAAATATCCAGAATTTCACTTAAAAAATCTAACACAAACTTTTCACTCTTTACGTCACATGTACGGAAGAACAATGGCAAATTTAGCTTATTTTCTTGACGCCAAGCATAGTGAGTATAGAAATATGTCATTACCGGGGTGTGAAGAACCGGTCAGCATGTTTAACATTATCAAACTGATTACCCAGCATGCGATGGGGCATGAGTCAACCCTCAGCACTGATGTTTATTTTAATCCGAGTGGACTCATGAAAGATTTCGCAACGGAACACATACAAAAAAATATAGACCACGTTAATGCAATTAGTAGCAAAATTCTTAGCACATACGCAAATAAATAAAATAGGATCCTTGAAACATATGACATTATGCAATATATTTAGCAGTAAAAAGCATAAGACTATACAATTTAGCATTCCTAGGATTTAAATAAAAGTTGTTATCTACTCAAATAAAGAGAGGCCTATATGAGTACACAAATGGTACCAAAAACACCTACCGAAAAACTACTGAAGCGGGCTCTGGATTTTCTTGTTGACGCCCAAGAGCCTTTGGCAGCTAATGGGAAGATTTACAAGAATATCAAATTTTCATATCAACAAATAATCGCAGCAATGCATGAACTTGCTGGGCCACAAGATATTGCTTCAAATGCTCTTTTTAATACTTCATCAACAATATCACAAAACGAAACCTACAAGCTATTTATAGTAGAAGCTAAAGGTAGACGAGCTGAAAAAGAGCTGAGTGGTCGCATATCTTCCATGCCCAACAAGAACCTCTCTGACATTGAATACCAGCTTACAATTCAAAACCTTATATTTCAAAAAGATATACTTCAAGAAAAAAATATCATTCTTGAATCTTTAATAAAACGTGCTGAAATCGACAAATCACAGATGGATTTGGAACCAAAAACAAATACACTCGAAAATCTATATGAAGGCAAAACCAGCAGAGTACTTATTGAGCTACTTAAGGCTACGCTACGAAACCGTATGACTTATATTAAACCAAGCTCCCCAGGAACTCCAGCTTCTATTTGGATAGAAGATGAGGACGGCGGACGCATCCTTTGTAATCTTCAAGATCTCGACAGTCTAAATTTGCAATTTGAAAAAGACTATCTAGGGATATTAATAATCAAAGAGTGCTTATGAAATCAACAAATTCAAAAACAGACTACATAGTTGCGGCAATCATCCAGCGATGCAAACAGGAAGATATTATTGAATTCAAAACACTAAAAAGCGCAACTGTCGTATTTAATCAATGGAACTTTTCAATAAGCGACATCACCGTCAAGAGCCGCCTTGAGATATTTAAAAAAAATGGAATCACAATAAACGTTGGGTTAAGCGTCGAAGGCAAAGCTAGAGAATCGATAAAAACAGTTAAGACAATTATTGAGCGATGCAAAGAAGAAAACATAAACTATTTTGAAAATTCATCGAGGGCGATAAAAAAAATTAATGAATGGGGATTAAATGCAGATCACAGAAGCATAAAGCGGCACCGCGAAATCTATCAAAAAAATGGCATAACTATTTATACCGAACTAGACGCCAAAGGAAAGGCGAAGCAAATCGATAACATAATCAACAAATGCAAAAAGAAAAAGGAAACTGAATTTCCTACAATATATGGCGCACTAAGAACATTTACTCACTGGGGCTTCGCTATAAGCTACAGCAGTATTCGAAAGCGTATTGATTTTTTTGCAGAAAATGGTGTCATCATCAATACTAATCCTGGAGGCGAGACACTAAAGCAAAAGACCTATGAAACCATCGTGGCTCTTTCTAAGAAATGCAAAAATGAATCTGTGATTGAGTTTGAAAGCCCGAAAAGTGCAAGTATAATTTTTAGCGAATGGGGCCTAAAAATAGGAGTTGCAAGCATACGAAGATATGCTGATATTTTTGCAAACAAAGGTATTGTAATAAAAGCTGGGTTAAGCGTTGAAAAAACAAGAGAAAAAACAAAAAAAAATTTAGACGCAATAATCACGAAATGCAAAAAAGAAGAAATTTTCGAATTTTCAAATATAAGGATCGCCGAAAAAACCTTCAAGGAGTGGGGATTCGAATTTGGAACAACTGCTATCAATAATCATCTTGATGTCTTTCAAAAAAACAATATTACAATGCATATCGGAGAAAATGCAGATCAAAAAGTCCAGCGATCAAACAAAACAATTGATGCTATCGTAAAGCGATGCAAAAGCGAAGGCATTAGCGAGTTTAAAACTGCCATTGACGCAGAAAGAATTTTCAAACAGTGGGGCCTTTCGCTGACTGACTCAACTATTAAAAGTCGCCTCAATCTTTTCAAAAAAAACGGCATTACCATCACGACACCAATGAAAGACTTTACGTCAAATCAGTCCCTAGCCATTGAAGAGGCTGAAAGCATGGGAATTAAACTCGAGAATCCAAGCTCACTCGCCGAACTAAGTGAAGATTTTTTAGGAAGAAAAATACATACAAAAAGCATGGACAGGGACAGAACTGATGCACTAAGGGCGACGTCAAGCATTTTTTATGATTTCACAACTGAAACAGTGCGGGACACAATTCAGCAAGCCATGCTCAATCTTATTCTTGACGACAAAGAAGATTGCTGGATACTTGAACTCAAACAAGAATTACTACTTTGCGGATACTACTTCACAGAAAAAACCATCATAAGCACGCTAGAAACCCTGGGGATTGACACATCAAAACTGCTCAAGGATGACATAGAAAGGCGTCTCAGGTTGGCACAAAGAGCCGCTAATGAGAATATGTTGTCGATTAAATATACTAAAATACTACCGGACATAAACAATACAGAGGATGCAAGTATTATCATTAAAGACTCAATAGGAAACAGCAGAAGCTTTATGAGCTTATGGCGAGAATTCTCCCTATTCATGATAACAAACAATATTGCAAATCAGATATCAAAAACCCCCATACCCTCTGACTGGGATGGGACGCTCGATTCTTTAATTGCGACCAACCCCTCCTATGCTAGAGCCTTTTTTCTCGATAGTGAGCATATAGAACAGCTAGAATCCCTGAGCTATGAAGGACTAGCAGCGCTCACGCTTTATGCAGCTCGTGGTGCAAAAGACAGCCTGCCGAGAATGTTTTGGGGACTTCGGGGAAGAGTGTCTGGCTTTTTTGCTTGGCTTGCAAGCAAAGGATTGGCGCTGTCACATCCAAAATATTTTCAATTCACTGGAGGTGACGCCACCAGCAAGATTGCAACAATCATAACTCAGGATCACCCTGTCATCAACCTATCAAAAGAAGCAATCTCCAACGAGGCAATATCTTCCACTACAAGAAAAAAACTAAGGCATGCTGGGACTGAAGTTCACTTGCGTCAACTCGCCATATCTCTTAATCCAAAAGCTGATTTAAAAAAAATCTCTAATATCGACATCATCGCATACATTCACTCAACAGAAGCGTATGCAGTCGCCTCTGGTGTCTGTACTCATAAATCCTACACAATTGATGTTTTTAAATTTGGTGGAAATCCAAATGCAATCTTGCACAAAAAAACACTTACAATCGACGAATGGTATCGACAAACATTAGCAACCTCCAATGTAAGTTTGGAAGCTAGTAATTATTACGCAGCATTATCACAACAAATACTCAATATTGTTAAATTCAGGATAAGCGAGGATGGCATCTCTCCAAATCATGCAAAAACACATTTAAGAGCAGCAATACTTCTATTTGAGTTTCTTTCTGAATTTAAGCACAAGCTATCCCGAATAGAAATGGAAACCGCACTAAACCCAATTATTCAAAACGACAAAATTCAACGTATGGCAGATTGGGCAAAAATACATGATAGAGAAAATGATTACCGCAAGTCAAGCAATTATTATGGGCTTCTCTTTGAAAGACTCGAACTTAAAGAATATAAAAATATCTACAATTCCGCCTGGAAACTAAAGACAAGCAAAAGCTCAAGAAGCCTTATTCGCGGTGGTCTCGAACTGCCAATTTTGGTAACTTTTCGAGATATTGCAATACATAGGCCACCACATTCGCCAGGCTATCCATTCTTAAGATCAAGTCCGACCGGCATCCCGCTTGATTTATCCTGGTGGAAGCACAAAACCTCCCCAATTCCAGCTTTCTTTAGCTGGCTGATTGCCAAATTGCCAAGACGCATGATGCATATTAGATGGCTGGATGTCAATACGTTTATGCAGTATGATAGTGAAAATAATTTTACAGGACTTTATGTCAATACCGACAAAAATCGAAAAAGCGACAACCTGTTTATACGCGCCTCGCTCGTTCAATTAATGTTCACCGATGACGACTTAAAACTCCTAGAGCATTATGTCTCATATATCAAACAGGCATACACAAACATGATTCCCGTAAAGTATGAGAGTAGTGACGAATACGCACCAGTTATGCCACTATTTCCACATCATGAGCTAAATAGTGTTATTTCTGAACAGTGGGCAGTGGGATATCACAACAAAATTATGCTCAAAGCACAGTATGAAATTCGAGAAAAAGCCGCTCAGGGAATCTATGACGAATTTTACAATGAAGAAGTGCGTGAGCAAAAGATTAAATATCTCACATCGATAAACCTTGTCGTGGCAAGAGAATCCAAAAAGCACAAAAAGCTTCCATGCTCAATCGAGGAGATTGACAACTACACTGATGCGCAAAGCTGCGCAGACTGGTCAACCATAAGTGGCATTCACAATATGCGCCACGCAGGAGCAAGCACCTTGCTGCACATGGGATTAAGCCCATGGCAGATACAAGATATTACTGGCCATGCATCTCTTATGGTGCTCTATGCAATTTATCTACACTCAGAACAAGAGCAATATCGGCTTATAAAGCAAAGATACGGGCCAATCATTTCTCAGCTTGATAATCCCGAAAAAGCGGGAGCCCAGGCTATAGATAAAATATTCATGCCTATAGTTGAGAGCGGTGATCCGAAAAATCTACTTCGATCTCTTCAAGAAAATGGCTTTATGACTCTAACTAGAACCCTGAAATATACAAGTGAAGAAAAAATTTACGGCAAAAAAGGCGCAGATATCCTTGTTGATAATGGCCTTGAGATAGCTGCAAAATTTCATCCAATCTCAATGTGGAATGTCTTGAATCATGGAATCTGCACAATTGATAAACAATGCCCAGATGGAACAAATAGAATCTGCTCACTGTGCCCTCATCTTATGTTTAGCGTAATGCACTTTTGGGGCATAGCCCATCAAATACAAGAAGCCTCGTTTAAATTAAAATTGTTAGGCATAAAGCTCTTTGAATCCAGAACCGGCAACAACTCAGCCAGACAGGATCTTAGGAAGAAGCACGATGCAAAAATGCTAGAGCTCATTGGATGGCAAGAAGCGCTAGATAAGATTTCTGAACAGCTCATCATAATTAACTCCACAAGCAATAGCCTTGCTAAACTTCCGACAAATATTAAGAATTATAAAAACCCCATAGGACTATTTCGCCTAGAAAGCGTAGATCAAGCTGCGACAGAATTGCTCTCATTATCTAAAAAACTCAAGATTAACGATCCGGAAAATGACGATGTAGCAGCTCGCCTATCTTACAAAATGGTTCTAAGTGCTGCAAAAAATTACGACAAAGAAACAATAGCCAAAATGGAAAAAGAGGGCATCAGTTGGTTTATTGACGAATATGGAGAAAAGGCCATAGGAGACAGAGCCGCTTTTCTTCTTAAGTATATTGAAGGCATCAATCAACCCAACAATTCACTAATTGAACACCCAAACGATTCTCCAGCAATCAAAATACAGGGCAACGCCATACCATAACGGCATCTAGGCTGTAATTTTTGTGGTGTCTCCAAAAAAAAGCGAATCACCAATAAAGTAATTATAAATGTTATTTTTCATCACCAAAGACACAATAAGCTATAATCTATCAACTTTAAATTGGATGATCCATGACAATTGCTCAAATCGAAACAAATCTACAAGAACTGATTGAAAATTTTTCATCTCAAACATTTGTTTTTGATCTTTTAATCACATACGGGTTTCCGAAATCTACTCTCGTACGTCTGGAAAAAGGGGATTTGAATCTCTTGGAGTCCAAAGGTGAACTCACTCATAGAAAACAGCTCTTTTTCAAAGCTGCTCCGACCCATACGCTTCATGCCGTTATCGATCAGTTAGCTAATGATCCGAAAGCGACGAAAAATGTACCCCGTTTTATCATCGTCACTGATTATGAAACCCTATTAGCGGTAGATACCAAAACAAAAGATACCCTTGATATTAAACTGCTTGATTTAACAAAACACTATGATTTTTTCTTGCCATGGGCAGGGATGGAGAGAGCACAGCACAAAGATGAAAATCCGGCCGATGTCAGAGCGGCTGAAAAGATGGCAAAACTATATGATGAGATCATCAGAGAAAATACCACGAAAACAAAAGATGAAGTTCATGCGCTCAATGTCTTTTTGACCCGTCTTTTATTCTGCTATTTTGCGGAAGACACCAACATTTTTGCCGATAATCAGTTCACAAAAGCGATTCAATCTCATACGCAAACCGATGGAAGCGATTTGGACAGCTATCTTCAAAGACTCTTTGATGTGCTCAATATCGAAAAGCGTGATGATTCGCTCCCCGAATATCTAAAAGCCTTTCCATATGTTAATGGTGGATTGTTCCGTGAGCGCTTTGTACTTCCAAAGTTTTCGATGAAATCTCGTAATATTATGATCGAGGTGGGAACACTTAACTGGTCAGAGATCAACCCCGATATTTTCGGCTCGATGATTCAAGCGGTAATCACTCCTGAACATCGTGGCGGTATGGGGATGCACTATACCTCTGTACCGAATATTATGAAGGTAATCGAACCGCTATTTCTAAACGATCTCCATGAAGAGTTTGAACAGAGCAAAGAGAACAAAACCAAACTAGCCAACCTCCACAAACGGCTGACCCATCTCAAAATCTTTGACCCTGCTTGCGGAAGCGGAAATTTTCTCATCATCGCCTATAAAAACTTGCGAAAATTAGAGATGAAAATCTTCAAACAAATCGATGCACTTTCCGGTCAGCGTTCGTTTGTATTCTCCGAAATCAAGCTCTCACAATTTTATGGTATCGAACTCGACGATTTCGCCCATGAGGTCGCTATCCTCTCCCTATGGCTCGCAGAACATCAAATGAATCTGGAGTTTTTCAAGGAGTTCGGTCGAACCTCACCGACGTTGCCGCTGCACCAAGGGGGTAATATCATCCAAGGTAATGCTACACGGTTGGATTGGGAAGAGGTGTGTCCGAAAGAAGATGGGGATGAGATTTATATTTTGGGAAATCCGCCGTATCTTGGATCGAGCATGCAAGATGAAGAACAAAAAAAAGATAAAGAGTTGGTCTTTAGTGGTTTGAGTGATTATAAAAATTTAGATTATATTGCTTGTTGGTTTTTAAAAGGAACTTATTTTATAAAAAATTCAAATGCAAAGCTTGCATTTGTAACAACTAATTCAATTAACCAAGGCGAGCAAGTAGCCATGCTTTGGCCACACATACTTAATAAAAAAATCGAAATATTTTTTGCTCATCAATCGTTTAAATGGAAAAATAATGCTAAGGCTAATGCTGGTGTAATTGTGGCTATTTTAGGATTGAGAAATATTTCTAAAGAGATTAAATATATTTATCAGTCAAATGTCAAACATCAAGTAGATAATATTAACGCTTATTTAATTAATGCAAGCAGTGTAATCGTTGAGAAAGAATCCAAGCCAATATCCAAGTTACCAAAAATGGTTTTAGGTGATGCTCCCAAAGATGGGGGTTATCTTATTTTATCTTCAGAAGAAAAAGATTCTTTACTCAGCTTTAACGATGAGACCAATAAAATTATAAAAAGTTATATTGGTGCTCAAGAATATATAAATAGACAGGAAAGATATTGTTTATGGATTAGTGAGCAGACTCTAGGTTTTGCAAATACTATTCCTGAGATAAAGACAAGAATTGACAATGTTAAAAAAATGCGAAGTGAAAGTAAAAAAGGTGCAACACAGGAATTCTCCAAAACTCCTTATAGATTTGTTGAAATCAGATACAAAAAGAGTAGTTCAACAATAATTGTTCCGAATGTATCTTCTGAAAGAAGAGCATATATACCAATTGGATTTTTAGATGGGGAAACAATTATTGCCAATTCTGCAAGTGCAATATATGATGCTGAACCATGGGTATTGGGAGTTATTTCTTCACGAATGCACATGACATGGATGAGAACAGTTGCCGGAAGATTGAAAACAGACTATCGTTACTCATCTGCCCTTGTTTATAACACATTCCCATTTCCCAATATAACTGAAAAACAAAAAGAGATGATTGCTGAACACGTTTTTAATATTCTCCATGAACGTGAACAACACTCCGAAAAAACATTGGCTCAACTCTATGACCCGGACAAAATGCCCGCTGAACTTAAAGAGGCACATCATCAACTCGATTTGGCGATAGAGCGATGTTATCGTGCCAAACCGTTTGAAAGTGATGAGGAACGGCTGGAATATCTTTTTGGGCTTTATGAAGAGATGACGAGTAAAGATGGTAAAAAATGAATGAATCAATAAAACCTCTTAAATCAAAAAAGTATTTCAAAAAAGTTGATGAAACTTTTAATAAATTTCAAAATACTGCAATAGGTAACTTTGTAATTGAAAAGCTAATATTGCGTGCTAAGAGTTTTTATTCAATATTATCTACTTTTGGATTGATTCTAGTAGCTCAAATATCTGTATATTATAATACTATGCAATTGTCAGACAAGGTAGATATTAAACTAAATAATTCCGAGGGATTGGCATATGCTGGATGGCTTATTGTTTCATTTATAGTTCCAAATGGCAGTATAGCTGTTATAGTTGTGCTAATATTTATGATAATTGGGGCTTGGATAATTCGCTACAAAGAATTAAGCCAAAACAATGGGAATAAAGTTATTGAAAGTAGAAGTAATGCGTTATTAGAAAATATAAAAGAAAATTCAAAATATTACGTGGCAACTGAAAATCATTATAAAGCAATAGAAAAGCTTGAAGCAACAAATGTAATTATTATTGCCGGCGAGCCAGGTATTGGAAAAACAACACTTGCCGAGAATATAGTTTTATCTTATATTCAGCAAGGTTTTAAATTTTATGATGTTGAAAGCACTATTGAAGAAGAATTTAATATCTGTAAAAAAAATGAAAAGCAAATATTTTATTTCGATGATTTTCTAGGTGAAAATTATTTGGAGGCAATTGAAAACAAACAAACCTCAAATATAGTTAAATTTATAAATATTATAAGAATTGAAAAAAATAAGAAGTTTATTTTAACAAGTCGAACAAATATTTTCAATCAAGGTTTATTATTAAGTGATAAGCTAAAAAGCAAGAATATAGAAAATGAAGAATTCATAATAAAAATTGGTGACCTTAAAGAGATTGATAAGGCTAAAATACTCTATAATCATATCAAGTATAGTAAATTAGATAAAGAATTTATTGATGAGATTTATCTTGATAAAAGATATAAACTGATCATTAATCATAAAAATTTCAATCCGCGCTTGATAGCTTTCATCACCGATAATAAAAAAGTCGAAAAAGAGCAAATTATAGCCAAAGAGTATTGGAATTATATAGTTGAAAAACTTGATAATCCACAAGATGTTTGGAAAAATACTTTTGATAAACAAAGTGATGAATTTACTCGCATCATAGTAGCGCTAACAGTTTTTTATGGCAATAAAGTTGACGAAAATAAACTTAGAGACGCTTATAATAGATATATTGAATTGACAGGATTAACAAGCAGTTCTCGCGCATCAAAAGACTTTGATAACATTATTGAAGAAGTTGTTAAATATTTTTTAAATAGAAATCAAACATATAATAAAAAGATTGAATACTCCTTATTCAATCCATCCATTGCAGACTTTATTTTGAATAAGTATAAAAATAATCTCATAATGTTGAAAAATATATACAAGTCATTAGAAAGCGACAAAGCGTTAAAAAAACTATTTTATTTAAAGAAGAATGAGCTAATAAGCGATGTTGATTATTTAACTATTTTAGATGAACTTCTAATGGATGTAAGTATTGGGAAAAATGCTGATTATTTAATAAAATTAAATAGCTTAGTACATGAAATTTCTCAAATTAAGGTGAAAAAAGAATTAATAAAGACTTTAATTCAAAGCATTATAGATGGAAAAATATATACGAATTTAATTGAAGAACTAAGCAAGCTGATAACTTTATTTGACATAAGTGAATTCAATATTCAAGACTTTGATTTTTTCTATTCAATTATTAGTTACTACAGCATGGATATTAATGAAATCAATAGTGTCATTGAACTTTATAATTATTTTAATATTAATGATAAAAAAATTACTGCTGATGTAAATGAAATGATAACTAATTACATAAAAGAAGAATTAAGTGATGAAGCGGCCTCAATTCATGACGTTGCATTTGAAGAAACAATAAGTGAAGAGGGTTATTTTGAAGTACTTGATGGAGAAGTTGAAGATAGAATTGATGATATATATAGCGAAATCGAATCTAGTATTGAATATTTTTATAATTATGATATTGATGAGGATGAAGTAAAAAGCACAATAGATATAGATGAAATTAAGCAGAGATTATCATCTGATTATACATCTGAGAAATTTAATGATTATGCTCGAGAAAAAGATGATTATAATAATCATGATGATTCTTTATTTGATCCTGAAAAAGATGAAATTGAAAATTTATTTGATAGTTTGGGGCGGGATAATAATGACAGATAGATTGTATAGCGAATACTTTGGACTCAAATCATCTAATTTAAAAATATATGATGTATTTAATGGTTTTGTAAATAGAGATGCTCTTTATTACATGTTGCCTTATGAACTTGAAAAAATAAAGATTGATGAATTTAAAAATTCATATGCTAAATATAAGCAATATTTTTCAAATATAATTACTATTTTAGATAATTCAAATGGAGATGATAGATTTTATAGAGAAGCTGAAAAAAGATTTCAATTTCATGAAATAGGACACATTGGTTTAGGTTACTCAAAAAGCGGTAAAAATGGCTCTGGCATAGGCAAAAAAATTGCTTCTCAATTAACTCAAACAGCATTTCAGCTTGTAAAAGCAGGCATAAAAGATCCTGAAATTTTTCAACTTATTGGGCTCTTTGAAGAAGGAATTGGTGCTGACAGAATTAGTGATATGACGGTTGCTATTTTGAGAGAAGATTTTTTGCTTTACACGCAAAGAGTTTCACTAGAATTAAAACTTAAAACAAAAAAATATCAATATGCTATGACTTCTTATGACTTACCATTTAATCCAAATAATGAACCGATTATTTTTTGTCCTAAAACTGTTTTAACAGACTTGCCAGTTGCTTTTGATAGTGATGACATTGATCGTGTATGTTCTCACAATAATGCACTACGGAATAAAGTAAATGAAATTTTAGGACATGTGTTTGATAAGCAATCAAAAGCATTTATAAAAAGAAATTTCAAAGATTTTATTTTGAATAATCCATCTGCAATTGAAGAGACTATAAAAATTTATAAAGATAAAGGTAAACACTACGATTTTGACAATGACCCTAAAGGTGATTTTATTTGGAAAGAGCTTGCATCCGATGTAGTTCAAAATCACCCTTTGCTTTTAGCAATTCAATTAAAGCCAATAGATGCTGTAAGTAAGATTTGTGAAAAATACAAAGACTTAATAGAAAATAATGGACTATGGAAAGATTTTCACAATGCTGATGGAACGCATAAAAATGAAGCTTTTGCTCAAAGATTATTTTTTGCGATTGCTCATTCTTATTGTGAGGCAAACGATTTAGATATTAGTCCCGAATCTAATTCTGGATGTGGACCAGTTGATTTTAAAATCGGACAAGGATTTTCTGACAAGATAAATATAGAAATGAAATTGTCTTCTAATCCTAAACTTTTACATGGATTTAAATCTCAATTAGCCATTTACAATAAAGCAGAAAAAACAAATCAAAGTATATTTGTAATCGTTCAGCTTAACGATAAAGATAGCGAGAGAATAAAAAAAGTATATGATTATAAAAGAGAAAATGAAACACTCAAGAATAAATTACCTGACATTATTGTAATCGATGCTACACAAAAAGAATCAGCGAGTAAAAGATGATAACAACAAAACAATTAAATATTTATAGATAATTTACAAGGAAAGTACATGCCTAATATCGTCGATGTCACCTACGCCCAAACCGGAGAAAGCACCTCTATTAATGATTACGGTATGCGCCAAATGCAAGAACGCGCGTATGCGGCACGGAACGCTCAATATCTTCTTCTAAAAGCTCCTCCCGCTTCGGGTAAATCACGGGCATTGATGTTTATCGCTCTGGATAAACTCATTCATCAGGGAATCAAAAAGGTTATCGTAGCTGTACCAGAACGCTCTATCGGCGGATCGTTCGGAACGACGAATCTGATGATGCACGGTTTTTATGCTGATTGGGAACCAAACCCGATTTATAATCTCTGTACTCCCGGAGGAGAAGGAAGCAAAGTCGAAGCGTTTAAAAAGTTTTTGAGTAGTGATGAGAAGATTTTGATCTGTACCCATTCGACGTTACGGTTTGCATTTGAACAACTCGAAGAGAGTAAATTTAACGGTACTCTTTTAGCCATCGATGAATTTCATCACGTATCGGTGGATGGTGAGAGCCGTTTGGGAGAACTTCTTCGCTCTATTATGGCAAAGTCAAACGTTCATATCGTAGCCATGACAGGTTCGTATTTTAGAGGGGATAGTGTACCCATTTTATTACCCGAAGACGAATCAAAATTTACCAAAGTCACCTATAACTACTATGAGCAATTAAACGGCTATGAGTATCTCAAATCATTGGGAATCGGGTATCACTTTTATCAGGGGAAATATACGTCGGCTATCGAAGAGATACTCGATACCGATAAAAAAACGATTCTCCATATCCCTAACGTCAACTCGGGTGAATCCACCAAAGATAAGCACAAAGAAGTCGACACGATCTTGGACATGATCGGTATTGTTGAGCAAGTGGATGAAGATGGTGTTATCCATGTGAAACGTCATGGGGATGGCAAGATTATCAAAGTAGCTGACTTAGTTAACGATGATCCTAAAGATAGAGAAAAAATCGTCACCTATCTGCGAAATATCGACTGTATGGAGGATATGGATCTCATCATCGCTCTTGGGATGGCGAAGGAGGGATTTGACTGGCCGTATTGCGAACACGCTCTCACGGTAGGCTATCGTAGCTCTCTAACTGAGATTATTCAGATCATTGGACGAGCTACTCGTGATAGTGATAACAAGACCCATGCACAGTTTACGAATTTGATCGCTCAACCTGATGCCACTGATATGGCAGTGAAACTTTCGGTCAATAATATGCTCAAAGCGATTACCGCTTCATTGTTGATGGAGCAAGTATTGGCACCGAATTTCAAATTCAAGCCTCGTATGGAAAATGATAATGAGGGAAATAAACCCGGTGAGATGAAAATCAGAGGGTTTAAAAAACCAACCAGTAAAAGAGTTGAAGACATCATCGAATCCGATCTCAATGACCTCAAAGCAACGATTTTACAAGATGATACGATGCTCAAAGCAATGCCGGGGAACGTCGATCCCGAAGTAATTAATAAAGTCCTGATTCCAAAAATTATCAAAATCAAATATCCTGATCTAAGCGATGATGAAGTTGAGCAATTACGTCAGCATGTTGTCGTTGATTCGGTTATTAAAAGCGGAGAGATCAAAGAAAGTGGAGGTAAGCAGTTTATCTCTATGGCAGGGAAATTCGTCAACATCGATGATCTACACATAGACCTGATTGATAGTGTTAATCCGTTTCAAAGAGCCTTTGAGATTCTCTCCAAATCGGTGACAACGAAGGTATTGAAACTAATCCAAGAGTCTATCGAAGCAACCCGAATACAGATGAGTGAAGAAGAGGCTATTTTACTATGGCCTAAAATCAATCAGTTTATCAAAGACAAAGGGGTTCAGCCGGATCTAAATTCGTTTGACCCTCTTGAAAAACGTATGGGTGAAGCGATTGTATTTCTAAAAGACCTCAAACGCAAGATGCAAGCCTGATGGACAATACTGCCAAGCTTCTCGAAATTTTTACAAACGATCCATTGGGATTGTTGGAAGTAAAACCAAAATCTTCTCCGGCACGAAATGAAGATGAACGGCTCAGCGCCTCTTTTGAAGAGATTAATGAATTTATCGATAAATATCAACGAGAACCTCAAAGAAATATGAAAGATATGCAGGAAACGACACTTTTTTCAAGACTCAAAGGGTTACGTGAAAATCCCGACAAGATGAATTCCCTTCAAGCACATGACCGCCATAATCTTTTAGGAATTGCGCAAGAGGTTGAAGTTAACTCCATAGAGGATATTTTGAGCGGTGATGCGTTTGGGATTTTGGATGATGCAGAGGATATTTTTACTCTAAAGCATATCTCTAAAGAGATTCAAATGCCGGATTACCGAGCAAATCAAAAGCCGTGTAAAGATTTTGAAAAATTTGAGCATTTATTTAAACAGTGCCACGCTGATTTAGCCAATGAGAAAAGAAGAATGTTGCAATTTGCCAATGAACAGGATATTCATCAAGGTTCATTTTTTATTCTAAAGGGCGTGATGGTATATATAGCTTCGAAGGGTAAAACTGAAAAGATCAACGGAAAAACTAATGCCAGATTACGATGTATTTTTGAGAATGGTACAGAATCTGACTTACTGCTTCGATCATTATCGAGAGAACTTTACCGAAACGGTCGACGCATAACCGAGCATGACGAAAAGGTGCTTGATAAATTAGCCGGCATTACCAATGAAGACGAATCCACGGGGTATATTTATATTTTAAAGTCCAAAAGCACCCATCCCGATATTCAATCGATTGAGCATCTGTACAAAATTGGTTTCTCAAAAGTCGATGTCAAAGAACGCATTAAAAACGCTGAAAATGAGCCAACCTACCTTATGGCACCAGTTTCTATCGTTAGCGCCTTTGAGTGCTATAATATGAACCCTCATAAGCTCGAACAGCTACTGCATCGTTTTTTTGGAACATCATGTCTTAGTATTGATATTTTTGACCACGAAGGGCAGCGACATATGCCCAGAGAGTGGTTTATCGCTCCACTAGATATCATTGAAAAATCGATTGAGATGATATTAACAGGGGATGTTCTTGAATATCGTTATGACAGTGAATTGCATATGATTATGGGAAGATGATTAAATTACCATCAATATCTAAGGACCAATACAAAACATGAAAAATAAACTGAAAGTTGCTGGCCACTTCATGGGCGATAAACACATGGAAGGAAAGTTTTTGAATTTACGCCTTGGAGAAGTTCGCTATTATCCCCAAGATAATCCCAACATCTTAACAGATAATGTACGTGAAATTTCGGTCAATACACTCAAAAGAGTTTTTTGCAGTTTATTTGAAGATTATATCATTGAAATAGATAGCGCTGACAATCTTATTGAGCATATCAAATATGAATTAACAACAAGCAAATACATAACAAACAAAGCATATATTTGTGTCAAAGAAGCTTCGCCAGAAAAACCTGGAACAGTTTTTTATCTACACAATGGCTACGTTTTACTCTACAAAGAGAAATTCGTCGCAATAAAAGCATAGACTAAAAAAACCCTCATGAACCAACCACCATAGAGACCCGCTAGAGATTACATAAAGATTTAAAAATACAATATTAAACACTCAAAACACAAGAATCAAAAGTCACAAGAAGGCTTTCAGGCAGAGGCACGCCGGTACAGATATTATTTTTACCTGTGCATTTCCTTACTCGGTACACATATAATTATTCCAGTGAGGAGGCAAAACACTCTACTTAACGATTCATCTTAACAAAACTTAAATCGTTAAGCGGCATATAACTCCGTGTATATAGGAGTTGAATTACTACTTAACAGGCTATTTACAGTACAGAAAGAGTTTTCAAGTATGGTTTTGTTTTTTCGCGTGAGCTGAATGTTCAGAAATTCGGCGACCTCTTTGGCCTTACCGATTTTCATAAACTCATTATTAACCTCATAGACCTCAAAAAAAGAGCTTGTTTGAATGTCACTATAAGTAACTAACTTATCCATTATGCATGGAGCTTTCTCAATATTTTGGCAAAGTATATAACTTTCATTTGGAATTTTAGACATTTTTATTCCTAAAAATGCTGCCGAACTTCTTTACGGTTAATATTCTAATATTAAAACTTTTCATAAGAAAAATGTATCCCTTCAGAAGTCGTTATAAACTTTAAATTAGAGAACTTTTCAAGAATATTTTTGAGATGTTCATCTATTGGCATACTAAATAATTTGGCTATTTGGAGCTTAATGATTTCTTCATCTCCGATAGTGATACTGGTTTTGATGAGTTCAAGTCTTCCTTGATAGATAATCTAAATGTTGAACGGAAAAATAATCAGGTATACAAACCTATTTATATCAAGCAGCATTGTTTTATCATATTTACACCACAAATATTTTCCACATAAACTTCGATTATACTATTTTGTGTCATATTCATAAATGTTTCCCCGCCCATACTATAAAAATCATGATGCACAAGAATATCACCCAATTCAGGTTCTTCAGAATCCAATAATTCAAAGATTACATATTCGCCAGCACCCTCAATTTCGGCAGCATACATACCTCGATTTTTATTAATAAATACAACTGTAGCTTTCATCGCCGTTTCCTTTCTAAAGTATATATTATTTTAAATCCATGCATCAAATCCTCTAACCTGAGCTCATTTCTATATAAATATCTTCATTAAAACTTAGCTATAGAATATCTAAAATTATCTGTATCTGCTCTACTATATTAAGCCCCATTAGTGTAAGATATAAACACAACTTATTTTCATTTATTCACGAAAAACAATAGTAATAGGAAAAATTAAATGCCACGCTTTGCTAATGCCACTGGATATCTGCTTGAACTACGACACAACATAGGTTTTCAATGGTTTAACGCCGTATGTGACATGGCAATGCAATCATCCGGCCAGCAACCCACACAAGATCAACTACAAATTTTATGGGATATTCTTCACGGTACCCAAACCTATTTACCTGTTGCTGTAATACCATTGCCCATACAAGCCACTCAAAATACATTGACTCAAAATACATTTTTGCATGAATTGTCAGGCTTTACTTCCTTTAAAAAACTTTCTCCAAGCTTGAATCTTATTCTCAACAAACAAGTAAGTCTTGTATTTGGAAAAAATGGTTCGGGAAAATCAAGCCTCTGCCAAGCTTTTAAAGTACTAGCAAATCCTGAGGCACCAAGAGAACCCCTTCATAATGTTCGCGTGCAAGGATCTAGCTCCCCATCTTTTTCCTACCGTTTCAATACAAATGCAAGCCCAAGTACATGGATAGTAGGAACTGGGTTTGGGCTTCATGCTCAATCAATCAAATATTTTGATTCTACAATAGCATTCAAGCATGCAACTGGCAGTGTTAATCCCGAGGCAGCTGTTGAGATTTCTGTTTTTCGTCTTGAAACTTTTGGATATGCTCGAACATTTGTCAATGCTTTTCAAGTATACGCTTCAAATTTAATAGAGACTCAAAAACAACGAATCAGCGAAAAAATTGCCAATGCTAAAACAAAATTACAAAGCTCAGTAAATGTCAACGCTGAACCTTTTGTAAGTTGGACACCACAAAATTCATCTTATTTCAGCACTTGGTTGCATAATTTACCAGCATTTGATGAAACAAAAGAAGCTGAACTAGCTACATTAACAACAAATCTTAGCCAATACACTTCCGCCTCTAGCAAAGATGGAATTCAAACGCTCCGCGCACAACTTACATTACTTGAAGTACTTGAAAAAAACTTATCTGAAATATATGCAGTATGCCGACAAGCACCTCTTGCTTTTCTGCAAATGCAAGAAAATACACTGCAGCAAAAACAAGCTGCCGCCATAGAACTATCAAGGGAAATATTTATTCCTGGAATCGATCCAATGAATCAACACTCATTGATTGCCTCGGCATCTACCTTAATAGATTTTACAACTGCTACAGAAGGGCACACATGCCCTCTTTGTCATCAACAAATAGACCAAAAAGCTGAAAAACTCTTTCGTAAATATCATTTACATTTAACATCATTACTTCAATTAGAGATCAAAGCGCTCAATGATACTTTATTAGGAAGTAAAAAGTATGAAAAAATACGCTCTTTTTCACTAGGAGACTATACTGCATATCAATCTACTCTACCTGAAGGTTTTTTTGATTCTTTAAAAACTTCAATTATAGTTTTACAACACGCCACCCCTGAGCCTGAGGCAGCACTTTCAACAGGAGATGTCGCTGCATTTTCGGAATGGAATAAGTTGGAATCATATCTTCAAACAATAAGTGGTATAAAAGGAAATATTGCTGAAATTATCAAGAAATCAACATTTGACAAAGAATTTATAGAAGCAGAAATAAAACGCATTCAAGAACAAATAGCTTCTTTAAATGCCCATAAAATTGTTGTTGAAAATCGACAAGACCTACTCGCGATTTCCCAAGAGGCAAATGAGTTTACCCCTTTCTTCCTAAGAATCAATCAAATAGACTTTAGCTCTATCCTTCGACAATTAACAATTAAAGGAAAAGAAGCGCATAATGATTTAATTCTTGGAACATTTGAAGAACGATTAAATGAAGAATATCAAGCGTTATGTGGGATGACACTTACTCAAATGGGTGTGCGTCTAGCCAGTAGAGCCAGCCAGCAAGAAGTTATTATTACTCCACAAGTAGGAGTTGGAGACAATCCAGTCCACAGAGTGTTAAGTGAAGGCGAGCAAAAAATACATTCACTGGCAGTGTTCATGTGCGAAGCAACTGCACATCCATACCAAATACTTGTCTTCGATGACCCCGTGACAAGTTTTGACTATAACTATGTATCAAATTTTTGTGAACGTTTGCGGGATTTGATTCGTAGTCAACCACAAACTCAAATTATTGTACTAACCCATAATTGGGATTTTTTTGCAAATCTTCAAAGCATACTAAATAGAAGTGGCCTTACCAATTCTCTTTCGGTACAAGTTCTTGAGGATTGTTCTGTAGTTGACGAATATACAGAAAAATGGGATGAGTTATGTCAAAACATTGAAACCATTGTTAGTACTTCTGTCGAACCTACCCCTGAACAAAAAGAGCGGGTATCAGGTCTATTGCGCCGTTTGATTGAACGCTTAACTAACGCATATGTATTCAACGAACAACGCCATCAATATAAAGTAAAAACATTACAAATTTCGAATTTTGATTTATTTACAAAAATTGTTCCCCTATTAAGACACGAGGCAGATCGATTGCGTGATCTGTATGCCAATCTAAGCCCAACAGAACATGATGATATCAGAAATTATTACTCAACAAAAAATCGGACCCAATTTCAAACGTGGTATACCGAGATTGTTTCAATCAAGAATGCAGTTGAAAGTCGTAAACCTACCTAAATCTTATGTTAGTGCTATTGTTTTCATACAAAGAATGGCAATTAAAGATTCAACTGGAGACTATTTCCATATAAGATTAATCATACTTTTATACATTGATTCAATCTATAATCTTTTTAACTTAATAACACTCAAAGCTAAAAAGATCAATCATACTATGAAATTAATATATAGCTTTTTGCAGTACCCTAAATATGGGCAATTACACTCAATCATACTAAGAATCAATTTTACAAATGAGAACGTATTTTGTAAAACTATAACTAACTATTATTATATAAATGCTTTAAGTTTAGCATCATTTGCTATAATCAACATATACAAAAACAATCAAAGATACCGCTGATAATATTAAAGGATTTTTCTACAATGACAAGTACTCAACAACGCGCCGAACTACAACGCCAAATTTGGCAAATAGCGAATGACGTTCGTGGCTCAGTTGATGGCTGGGATTTTAAGCAGTATGTATTAGGCACTTTGTTCTATCGTTTTATTAGTGAAAACTTTGCAAATTACATTGAAGGCGGTGATGAAAGCGTTAATTATGCTGCTCTCTCTGACGATGTCATTACTCCAGAAATCAAAGATGATGCCATCAAAACCAAAGGCTATTTCATCTACCCTAGCCAACTGTTTTCCAATGTTGCCGCTAATGCCAATACTAATCCCAACCTGAACACCGATTTGAGCAAAATATTTTCCTCTATTGAAAGCTCTGCGAACGGCTACCCGTCCGAATCGGATATTAAAGGCTTATTTGCCGATTTTGATACCACCAGTAACCGCCTAGGCAATACCGTTGTCGATAAAAACACTCGTCTTTGCTCTGTACTCAAAGGGGTAGCGGGTCTGAGCTTTAGAGAGTTTAGCGAAAACCAAATCGACCTATTCGGCGATGCCTACGAGTATTTGATCTCTAACTATGCCGCTAACGCGGGTAAATCAGGTGGCGAATTCTTTACCCCGCAACATGTTTCCAAGCTCATCGCACAACTAGCGATGCATAAACAAAAAACCGTCAATAAAATTTACGACCCAGCCGCAGGTTCAGGCTCACTACTACTACAAGCCAAAAAACACTTTGATGCTCACATCATTGAAGATGGTTTTTTCGGTCAAGAGATCAACCACACCACCTATAATCTTGCCCGTATGAATATGTTTTTGCACAATATCAACTACGACAAGTTTAATATCGCACTTGGTAATACCCTCTTGGATCCCCATTTTGGTGATGATAAACCTTTTGATGCAATTGTCTCTAATCCACCCTATTCGGTGAACTGGATAGGCTCAGATGACCCGACTCTCATCAACGATGAACGTTTTGCCCCCGCAGGTGTGTTAGCGCCAAAATCTAAAGCCGATTTTGCTTTTGTTCTACATGCGCTGAGTTACTTGTCCAGTAAAGGTCGTGCGGCTATCGTCTGTTTCCCCGGTATTTTTTATCGTGGCGGTGCTGAGCAGAAAATCCGTCAATATTTGGTGGATAACAACTATGTCGAAACGATCATCTCTTTAGCTCCAAATCTCTTTTTTGGCACCTCTATCGCTGTGAATATATTGGTGCTCTCCAAACACAAAAGTGACACAAAAACCCAGTTTATCGATGCTAGTGCTTTGTTTAAAAAAGCAACCAATAACAACATCTTGACCGACGAACACATCACGCAAATAATGCAAATCTTTGACACCAAAGAAAACGTTGCTCATTTGGCACACTCTGTAGATTACAACACCATAGCCGCTAATGATTACAACCTATCGGTAAGCTCTTACGTGGAAACCAAAGACACCCGCGATGTGATCGATATTACTGAGCTAAATGCTGAGCTTAAAACCACGGTAGTGAAGATTGACCGTCTCCGCACTGAGATTGATGCCATTGTTGTGGAGATTGAGTCGTGAGTGATGCAATCTCTATAATAAAACTACTTGAAGGTGTAGAGGTGGAGTGGAAGGCTTTAGGGAAAGTGCTTGCTCGTACCAAAGGAACAAATATTACTGCTGGTCGGATGAAAGAACTTCATAAAGATGGTGCGCCATTAAAAATTTTTGCTGGTGGTAAGACTATTGCGTTTGTTGATTATGAAGATATACCTGAAAAAGATATAAATGTAGAACCATCTATTATTGTTAAGTCTCGTGGCGTTATTGAGTTTGAGTACTACGATAAACCGTTTTCACATAAGAACGAAATGTGGTCTTATCATTCCCAAGATGAGAATATTAATATCAAGTATGTTTACTATTTCCTAAAATTGAATGAATTTTATTTTCAAAACCTTGGTAGTAAAATGCAAATGCCGCAAATTGCAACACCAGATACTGATAAGTTCAAAATCCCCATCCCACCCCTTGCGGTGCAAAGTGAAATTGTCAGAATTCTAGACAATTTCACGGAGCTTACGGCGGAGCTTACGGCGGAGCTTCATGCACGAAAAAAACAATACAACTACTATCGAGACCAATTACTAACCTTTGAAGAGGGTCAAGTGGAATGGAAACCCTTAGGCGGGCTTGCAGAGAATCTTGATTCTATGCGAAAACCGGTTACGGGTGGATTGAGAGAATCTGGTGATATTCCATATTACGGAGCGTCAGGAATTGTTGATTATGTAAAAGATTATATTTTCGATGGAGATTTTTTACTTGTTTCCGAAGATGGTGCTAATTTGGTGGCAAGAAATACTCCAATTGCATTTAGTATCAGCGGAAAAAGCTGGGTAAATAATCACGCTCACGTACTAAAATTTAATACTTATGCTGAACGTAGATTTGTTGAATTTTATTTAAATAGTATTGACTTGACTCCATATATCTCTGGGGCTGCTCAACCAAAACTAAATCAAAAGAATTTAAATAGTATAAAAATTCCAAATCCTTCCCTCACTGAACAAGAGCGCATCGTCTCTATATTAGATAAATTTGATGCAATAACGAATTCCATTACCGAAGGGTTGCCACGTGAGATAGAACTGCGCCAACAACAGTATGAGTATTACCGAGATATGCTTTTAAATTTTCCAAAAATAGAGGCATAGTATGGGAAATACATTAGAACAGATTGCACAACAACTTAAAAGTGAGGATAAAAAAGTTCAATTAATTTATGCATTTAATGGATCTGGTAAAACCCGCTTATCACGAGATTTCAGGCTTTTGGTTGATCCAAAAAATACAAATGAAAATCCAAATGAGCAATCTTTTTCAAAGATTATTTACTATAATGCTTTTACTGAAGATCTATTTTATTGGTTCAATGATTTGGATAATGATGTAGAAAGAGAGTTGAGAACTCAACCGAATGGATTTACAGATTGGTTAGTAACTTTCTTAGAAGGTCAGGGACTTGATCAAAAAATCACAGATCATTTCCAACGATATACTAGTGATAAACTAACACCAATGATTGCCCCTGATTTCTCTAAGATAGCCTTCTCAATTAATAATCGAAGTAACAGCACTCTATCAAATGTGAAAATATCCAAAGGTGAAGAAAGCAACTTTATATGGAGTATTTTTTATAGTCTATTAGAGCAAATTATTGAGGAAAGAAGCATCTCTAATCCTGATGATAGGTCCTGTAGTTTTTCAGATAAAAAGTGACAAAGGGTAAAGGGGCTTTTTTTTAGAGAGTTCCCTATTTTAGGGAGTTTCGAGGGCTAAGTGTCACTATTTAAAAGCGTTTTCAAAATTGCAGGTTTTATCC
>Ga0268283_1000536_pt1 | contig 24209 bp, 22 predicted proteins | sample saktaG_13_FD_190140 | JGI IMG/M metagenome (GOLD analysis project Ga0268283, IMG submission 190140) | Saline water microbial communities from Sakinaw Lake, British Columbia, Canada - sak_2013_06_06_36m | ecosystem: Environmental > Aquatic > Non-marine Saline and Alkaline > Saline ... | reverse complement strand
CTATAGATATTTTGGCCCCACAAAACTATGCTTTTAATTCATCGGGTAAACTTGTTGGGAGTATAAAGTCAGATATTTTAAAATTGGCCAAAGATAATAATATTAAAGTTATGCCTCTTGTGACAAACGGAAGTTTCGGGCAAGAATCTTTAAAAACAATTTTAAATAATAGAGCAATGCAAGATATTAGCATTGCACTTTTGGTGGGTGAGGCAAAGAAATATAATTATTATGGTTGGCAACTCGATTTTGAACAAATGGATCTTTCGTATCGTGATAAGTTTTCTGCTTTCGTAAAAAAGTTTGGAGATGAAATGAAAAGAGAGGGTTTGATTTCTAGTGTCGCGGTGATAGCTCAAGTTTCCGAAAATCCAGATGATTATCCAAAAAATTTATGGCAAAGAATTATTGGTGTTTATGATTATAAATCTCTCGCAGGCAGTACAGATTTTATAAGCTTAATGTCTTATGATGATCCAGAGTCAAAAGGACCAGTAGCTAGGTATTCTTGGATGGAAGAAGTAATAGCCCATAGTTTGACTTTAATACCAGCCGAAAAACTTTCACTCGGTATACCTTTTTATTATTGGAAATGGGATGATGCGACAGGGAAGATAGTTGGTATTGGTGGATATAGTGGGATTAAAACAACGCTCAATACGTATAAGGTAACAAAAGGGTACAGTGAAGTAGAAGAAGCACCATTCATTAAATACACAAAATCAAAGAAAAAATATACGATTTGGTATGAGGATGGTAGATCAATGGCAAAGAAAATTGACCTTATAGCATTAAACAAGCTTCATGGCTTTTCCGCTTGGGCACTCGGCCTTGAAAGCCCCGATGTTCAAAAAATGATTGCAAACAAGGGCTTTAATCCTATTGATTTTACACTTAATCGATAAAATCATTGACTTTTTCTCAAAAGGGGTATATAATTAAGAAGTAAGTTAATCTCACTAGGTTTTGGTGTGTATTCTAGCTATTTTGGCAGAAATTCACACAATTTGTACGCTTTTCGAAACTTCAGAGATTTCATAGTCGCCTTACGTTATCTCTAAAGACTAATATTCTCACAACGAGTGAGTCTTAAAAAAGACCCCTTCCAAAAGAAGGAGTATTAAAATTTTATGTATAGTAAAACAAATTCTGGAAACAGAAACAATAATTCTTCCGCTAGATCTTCTACCGGTAGAAATAATAACTCATCTCCTAGCAGATCATCTGGTAGTAGAACTTCTGGTGCAAGCTCATTCGGAAATAGAAGTGCAGGTGCTGGTTCATATGGTAGTAGACCACCAGTAGGCCGAACAAATAGTGCATCACAAGGGCAAAGAAGTGACACATATATAAGTAGACCCTTCGCGGGTAAACCCTCGACATCACGAGGTGGTTTTGGTGGTGGATCACGTGGAGGCAACAGCCAGTCACAATCTGGCAGGCCCTCAATGGGTAGACCCGGAGCCGGTAGAGGTGGTTTTGGTGGCGGAAGACCTCGTTTTGGTGGAAAGGCTCGAGGTTCGAAAGGGCCAAGGCTTGATATTGGAAGATTTATCAACAAAGCAGTTATTACCGAAGAGGTAGATATTTTTGTTCCTGAACACTCATTTGAAGATTTCAAAATTGAAGAAGTTTTGAAAAAAAATGTTCTAGCGAAAAAATTTGCAAACCCTTCACCAATTCAAGATAAAATAATTCCTCATATTCTTAAAGGAGAAGATGTTGTGGGTATTGCAAATACAGGTACGGGAAAGACAGCAGCTTTTCTTATTCCACTTATCAACAAAGCAATTTTAAATCCAGACGAGCAAGTGCTGATTATGGCGCCAACACGCGAGCTTGCAATTCAAATTGATGAAGAACTTAAGACTTTCATAAAAGGTATGAAGATTTTTTCTGTGTGTTGCGTGGGTGGTGCGTATATTGGAAAGCAAATTTCTGAATTACGCTATTTCAACAACTTTATTATTGGAACACCTGGCCGATTGAAAGACCTTATCGAACGAAGAAGTTTAAATCTTTCAAAATGTAGAAATCTCGTTTTAGATGAAGCAGATAGAATGCTTGATATGGGATTTATTAATGATATGAAATATGTGATGGGACTAATGCCGAAAGATAGACAAACTCTTTTCTTCTCAGCAACACTTTCTCCAGACATTGAAAGAATTATTAACGACTTCTTGAAAAGCCCAATTCGTATTTCTGTAAAAACTCGTGATACTGCAAAAAGTATTGATCAAGATGTTGTGAGAGTGAAGGGTGCTCACAAACTTGATGTGCTTCACGAACTTTTGGTTCAACCAGAGTTTAGTAAAGTACTTATTTTTGGAAGAACAAAACATGGTGTTGAAAAGCTCACAAATATGCTTGCCGATCGAGGTTTTAAAGCTGTGTCAATTCACGGTGATAAAGCTCACGCTCAGCGTCAGCGTGCACTAAAATTGTTTAAAGACAATACAGTGCAGATGATGATAGCAACAGACGTGGCAGCTCGAGGATTAGATATTCCAAACGTGTCTCACGTGATCAACTATGACCTACCTGAGACCTACGAAGACTATGTCCACCGTATTGGCCGAACCGGCCGTGCAGATAAGACAGGGAAGGCACTGACATTTGTGGAGTAACCTCTCTCCGCTGTCAGCCTCGCTGTAGTCAGCGGGGATCCAAGTCTCTATTTCTAAATTTCAAAGAATTAAACAAAGAAAATGCCGAGCGCTTTGCGCTCGGTATTTTTGTTGACATGGCACTAAGTCGGTGGTAATTTACAAACAGAGTATTCAGTTTGCACGATGTCAATCTGAATCAAAATAACCAAAAATGAAGGGAATTTCAATATGTTCATCACAATCAATGCAAACAGTTCGTTTATACAAGATTTATTTTCCTTGCTTATTAAGCTAGAGAAAGAAATTGTCAGTAAGATTGGAGAAAGATTACTAAGTCATAATCTAGGACTATACTGGTCGGTCGCTAGAAGAGATCCAAGTTATTATGGTAGTCATAATAAGGATTTTTTAGTATCAGTGGCGACGATAAAAGAAGGTATTGCTCTCGATCTCAACCAAAGATATGGTGAAATTCAACATTCAGTATCAATTGTTGTTTCTCGATGCAACCTCATATTTAATTGCTGGGAAGAAGAAGGGTGGGTTTGTTTGGGTGGTAAGGGTCCATATTCAGTTGAAGAAATTACTCAAATTATTCTCCAAGATTTGAAATAATAAGATTCAACATCTATTATTCATCCACTATCGCAAGATGGTGGATTTTTTATGTCCAAATTTCCTTTCACCCATTCGTACGAATGGGTAAACGGAATTGTTTTGTAAATTATACACTCGGCATTTTCGTTGACTAAAGGGAATTATATGCTAATCTATTTTTTAGACAATCCCTCTGTATGGTACATAGGGAAGATCAAAAGGAGAAAAGAATATGAAAATGAATACTGGAAAGACTGAGTTCAAAATTACAAAGTTCCCCGATAGGCAAGAGCTTGTAGACTCGTGGATGTCGTCTGAAAAATATCCGCACCACGTCACCCTGTCTTTGCATAGGGTCAGCAAATCTGGAATTCTTGGACCACGACGGCTTGTCAAAGTCCGTATTGATTCAGTGACGGATTATAGGGTTCCTGATGGCACTATTTCTTTTTCTGGGATATTAGCTCAGGCTAAAGCGAATTCAAAGTGTTATAAATTTGATGCGACATGCTGGCCAAAATCTCAAGGAGAGGATAATTTCGGAAGACTTTTTACAGCCCGTAGCGGAATTTAATAAAAATTGTCCGCAAATTAATATTTTCTCAAACAATCCACCCTCGCAAGATGGTGGATTTTTTTATGTCTTAATTTCCACTTACCCTTTCGTACGAATGGGTAAATGCATTAATATATATTAAAATTCTTGACTTTTTGATAAAAAAAAGTTACAAAGAATAAGGAACGTTCGAAGTGAGTAACGTCCAATTGAACAACAGTACAACAAAAAATGACAGTAAACGCATTTGTTGCGACATTTGCAGCATTCACCATATTTGGCGGAAACGTCATAGGCGAAGTTAGCAAAAGTTACAACACCTTGTCTAAACAGGGGTTTGAAGTGTGTGTTATGGATGTCCGCGCGACAACCTATCACAAAACCGAACCCAATGCAGACAGGGAAACTAGACGGGGTAATTCTTCAATGGGGCTTCCGCTCCGTGAAGTAGGACCGAAATCAGTTGGCTCTATTGCAGTCGATCCGAAAGTGATTCCTTATGGTTCACTTGTAATTATTACCACAAAGAGAGGTGACGCAAGTTGTTTCCTTTGTGTCGATACAGGTAGTGCTGTAAAAAGTCGAAAGGCTTCAATAGCACTTGCTAAAAAGCAAAAGCTCGGTAAAGAAATGGCCGGGCGTCCAGTGATCGATATATACTCAACTAAAAATTACGATGAATGGATGTCCGTCGTCGTGATTAAAGACAATAGTCTTCGGGGCCTAGAGGGCTCTGAGTTGAAGAGTCGCTTGAAAGAGCGTATGTCTGTCGATTTCTGGCCACACAGCAAAGAGGTAGTTTCCAAGGCACTAGCGCTTAGGGAGGCAAATTTCTTGGCCGAAAGATAACCATAGGCGGATGTGCACAATAGTTGCCCATCCGTCTTTTTTTGGCAGAGTACTTCCCACAAACTAACGCAGACTAAACGCAGATAGAATTCAAAGACAAATATATTTTGTAGACTTATTCGCGCGAATAGGCGAATAGAGTATGTTTAAGCATAAAAGGCGTGATATAATTGCTGTATGAAGAATATGGAATCAATAAATAATAATGTTGCATTAGAACCAGATCATTCGCTCGAGAATTCTCAAGATGATTTAACTAAATTTACAAAAAGATATTCAAAAGCTGGCAGAAAGAATATTGCAGATGAAATTCGTGAATTACGTTTTCAACATTTTAAAAAACAAAAAAGTAATCCAGAACGTCAAAGCTCTAAAGAGAACCAAGAAAATCAAATTGATGGTCTAGAAAAAGAAAGAGATACAGAAGAAAAGGAAATAGAGAACCTTGAAAATGAAGTTGCTATTCAAAAGTCAAAATTGATGTATAAGTTAACTACTTTTTTTAAAAAAACAGAATTGGAAAAGGAACTACAGATTGATCCGAAAAAGAAAAAAGTGGAGCAATTAAAAAAAGATATTGAGGAGAGGGTAAAAATAATTGAGGAAATAGATAGTGTTATCACAGATTCTTCTTCATTGGAGGAAGCGAGAAAAGTGTTAGCTCTGTTTTATCGTGAACAGGGTCAATTAAAGGATAGATTTGAGGATGAGAGTGATATACGTGATGTTGAAATGAGTTCTAGAAAAAATGGGCAGTTTTTTGTGCACGGTATTCCAACTAAAGGTAGAGCCATGCAGAATACTTCAATGAATAATCCAACAACTAATGTGCAAGGGATGACTCCTGAGGAGAAGCTCTCTCTTCTAATAGGTCTTGAACCAACAATATCTGCTTCATTAATAAAGGAGGGTCAAAAAGATTCCAGAACTTATTATTCTTTTGGTGTTATTTTGGGTGGAGGAAAAGTTTTAAGTGCCTATAAAGATGATGCGAGTACGTTGGCAGAAGGATTATACAGCCGAAGATCTAAAAGTGATGAAACTACGCAAAACACAAGTATTCAACCAAATATTGAGAGAAATCTAGATAAAGCAGTAAATGATCCTGTGGAGTCCCGCTTTGGTGAAAAATATAATGAAGTTGTTGTAGAAAAACCAAAAGTTGCTGGTCTATATATAAATTTATCTCAGCTCGATCAAAATTTTGATAATGTTGAAGTTGATGAATTAAAGAAATATTCAAGAGAATTGAATTTACCAGTATATGCACTTAAGGGAGGGGTATTTTATAGGTTTAATATTGATAAAATGAAAATTTCCGAAGAAGAACAGGCCACTTTATCAATTGATACGATATTGGATTCAAGAAGAGAATTTTCTCAAGAAGAAAGAATTGATTTAGCAAATTTGATTTTACAAAAGAATCTTTTTACTGTCCAAAATAAAGAGGATATGAGGATATATTCAAAATTTAAAAATGGAGCAGGGTTCAACTATGGTGGCGAAAATGGTTATAAAAAACTTCAAAAAGACCAAGCCAATCATCAAACGAAAGTAAGAGATGGTATGACACAAGGAGATGCCGAAACAGTTGGAGGATTTATTAATAAAATATCTGTATTATTGGAGGAAAATTTAAAAAATATTGAGAACGCAGAGTCTGAAAAGCATTCAAAATATTTTCGACAGAATTTGAGAGAGAATTTAATTTTGTTGTATGGTTTTGCTTTGGATGCACAGAGTTCGGGAGATATGGATACATATGAAAAGACAAAGGATTTAATTAACAAATACGGTTCATTTGATCAGTGTGCAGAGTTTATCGCCAAACGAATTGATGAAAATGGTAACTATAAAATTTTAGATGCGGATGTTCCAATCGAAATACGACAACAAGGAGTTAACTAATAATTAGCATAGGTATGAATTCTGTAGAATCAAAACTCTCAAAGCTTAAAAATAAAGAAAAGGCCAAGTTGCTTTCAGGTTTTTTTAAAACAGGAGTGGGGGAGTATGGTGAAGGGGATATTTTTTGGGGAATTAATGTGCCAGAGCAGAGAAAGATAGCAAAAGAATTTGTTGATACCTTTTTTGTTGAATTACAAGAATTATTGAGTAGTGGTATTCACGAATGTAGACTTACGGCATTAATAATATTGACGTATCAATATGAAAAGGCAACGAAGAATAGAGATATAAAAACCAATAAACGAATATTTGATTTCTATATTAAGAACATAAAGTACATCAATAATTGGGATTTGGTGGATGTGACATGCCCACGGATAGTTGGAGCATATTTGTTTGATAAAGATAGAAGTCTTTTGTATAAACTTGCAAATTCAAAGAATCTTTGGGAAAAAAGAATTGCAATTATTTCTACATTTTATTTTATTCGAGAAAAGGATTTTACAGATTCTTTAAAACTTGCAGAAATTCTTTTGCATGACAAGCACGATTTAATTCACAAAGCAGTTGGCTGGACCCTCCGTGAGGTTGGAAAAAAAGATGAAAAGCTATTGCATGCTTTTCTTAAAAAACACTCAAAAACCATGCCCCGCACCGCTTTGAGATATTCTATTGAAAGAATACCCGAGGAGTTTAAGAAGTTTTATATGAAAGTAAGATAATTTTCTGTCATTCCTGCGAAGGCAGGAATGACAGACATCGATAATTCATAATTCTTTCCTATTATGATATTATTCCCCCTATGGACTACAAAAAAAAAGCTTTAGCATTACATAAGAAATATAGAGGGAAGATTGAATTAAAATCGAAAGTGCCACTTAAATCAAAAGCGGATCTTTCCACTGCATATACTCCGGGGGTGGCAGAAGTTTGCCGTGCTATACACAAAGACCAAAAGCTTGTAAACACACTTACTTTGCGAGGAAACACTGTGGCGGTCGTCTCAGACGGCTCTGCCGTGCTTGGGCTTGGAAATATAGGGCCTTACGCCGGAATGCCTGTGATGGAAGGAAAAGCTTTGCTTTTTAAAGAGTTTGCAAATGTGGATGCTTTTCCGATTTGCTTAGATACGCAAGATCCAGAAAAAATTATTGAAATAGTCAAAGCTCTTGTACCAACATTTGGTGGAATTAATTTGGAAGATATTTCAGCTCCAAATTGTTTTTATATTGAAGAGAGATTAAAGAAAGAATTAGATATTCCTGTTTTTCATGACGACCAGCATGGCACTGCCATTGTAGTTTTATCTGCACTTTTGAATGCTTTAAAAGTTGTGAAGAAGGATATTACAAATATTAAAATTGTGATAAATGGAGCTGGTGCTGCAGCTACCGCAGTAGCAAAGCTTTTAATAAAGGTAGGTGTTTCATCGACTAAAATGATAATTGTTGATAGTAAAGGAATTTTGTATCACGGTAGAGTAGGCCTGAATACAGCAAAGGCAGAAATGGCAAAGCTAACAAATAAAAGTAAATTAAGTGGTGGGCTTGATCAAGCAATACAAAACGCCGATGTATTCATTGGAGTTTCTGCTCCAAATGTTTTGAAAAAAGAATGGGTGGAGACAATGGCAGATAAACCTATTGTTTTTGCAATGGCAAATCCGAATCCAGAAATTTCTTATGAAGATGCAATGAAAACAAAAATTGCTGTTTTTGGCACAGGACGCTCAGACTATCCAAATCAAATAAATAATGTTTTAGCTTTCCCGGGAATTTTTCGTGGAGCTTTAGATGTGGGTGCGAAAAAAATTACAGATGAAATGAAAATTGCTGGAGCTTATGCAATAGCTTCTCTCGTGAAAAAAAAGGAATTAAAAAAAGATTATATTATCCCTAGCCCGTTTGATAGGAGGGTGGCGAAGGTGGTAGCAAAAGCCGTTCGCAATGCGAAAAAATAATACATAGCGTAAGGCAAGTTTCAAAATATAAATGCTATTGTAAACAATAGCATTTCTAACTAAAGTCTAGAATCTCAGAAATAGAAAGATTTAAAATGCTATCGTAAACAATAACATTTAAATGATTATCACGGATTAATACTAAGTAAATTCAACACATTTTTTTAATTTTGAGAATAGTGACAAATATGAATTAAGGCGCAAGATATATATAGATTCGAAACAAACAAAGGAGGAAATTTTGAGTGCAAGAAATACAAGGAAAAAAAATCAAGAAGTAACTATTTCACCAAGTTCTCTAAGAGGACACCCGCTTCCCAGAGTAGCGATCGTAAGATATGAGAGTGGCCATTCTACTAAGTATTATCTGGCCCATATACCATCCGATGATGTAGTCGATTTTTGGAATATGGAAGATAGCAAGAAACTTCAATATCTCAATGCTAAATTTAATTGGCATCATCGCAGACCAAGAGTTCAAGGGGGAAAACGCGGAAGTAATCTTGTGAAGGTGGATATAGAATCACATCGTGAATATAACAATCTAATATCTTTGGTTTCAAAACATGCTCGACTTGGAGTTGGGAAAGTTAGACCAGTTCACATTGAACATTTTTTAATACAGATGTATCCGGTTGTTAAACGACTATTGATCGATCCTGATACAGGAAATCTGAATAGCCTCGAAATTCTTGAAAGAATATTCAATCAAATTTGGCTACCTGAAGACGAGCCGATTAGCCTTAAAGAAGATAAGAAATAAACTTTATAATCACACACATTGCATTAGCTTTGTGTGTTTTTCTTTATATGCTAAAATCATCTCACTGTGGCATATATACCAAATCAAAAAATATTAGAAAAATATGCAAATGTGCTTGTTAATTTTGCTTTAAATAGCGGAAAGGGGATTAAAAAGGGGGAAACAGTGCTTATTCAGGCGGGCGAATCTGCCCGAGAACTTTATGTGGAGCTTTTAAAGGCTGTTTGGCGAAAGGGCGGAAATGTAATTTCAAATTATAGTTTGGATACATATTGTGATGCAGATAATATTTCAAAATTCTTTTATCAAAATGCTACAAAAGAGCAATTAGAATTTTTCCCTAAAAAATATCAAAGAGGTTTGATTGATGAAATGGATCATTCTATTTATATAATCAGTGAGACAAATAAACACGCACTCAAGGGTGTGGATTCTAAAAAAATGATGATTCGAGGTAAGGCATCAAAGCCAGCCATGGAATGGCGAAGGGAAAAAGAAAACGCAGGAAAATTTACTTGGACACTTGCACTTTTTGGTACAGAAGCAATGGCTAAGGAGGCAAAACTTACAGAAAAAAAATATTGGGATCAAATAATCAAAGCTTGCTTTTTAGATGAGAGAGACCCAATTAAAAAGTGGAAAGAGGTATATAAACAGATGGCAGAAGTTGAAAAGAAAATAAATAAATTACCAATTGATAAATTGCATGTTGAGGGAAGAGATGTTAACCTCTGGATTTCGCTTGGAAAAAATAGAAAATGGGTAGGTGGAAGCGGAAGAAATGTGCCTAGTTTCGAATTATTTACTTCACCAGATTGGAGGGGAACAAATGGTTGGATTAAATTTAATCAGCCACTTTATCGTTATGGTAATTTAATAGAAGGAATAGAGCTTACATTTAAAGATGGGAAAGTACTTAAAAGTAAGGCAAAGAAAAATGAGAAGGTTTTGAAAGATATGATAGCTACAGAAAATGCAAATAAAGTAGGGGAGTTTTCACTCACGGATAAAAGGTTCTCAAGAATTACAAAATTTATGGCTGAAACTCTTTTTGATGAAAATATGGGAGGACCACAAGGCAACACACATATAGCGCTAGGAAGTTCGTACCATGATTGTTATTTGGGTGAGCCGAGTGCTATAACAAAAGAAGAATGGGAAGAGTTGGGTTTCAACGATTCGTCTGTGCATACAGACATAATTTCGACAACAGAGAGGACAGTGACTGCGTATTTGCACGGAGGGAAAGAGGTGGTGATTTATGAAGGGGGAGAATTTACAGTTTAGTTTCTCTTTTGTCATTCCCGCGAAGGCGGGAATCCAGTCGGTATGAATTCAAATCCTAGTTTTAAATACAAATGCATTTTCGGACTGGATTCCGGCCTTCGCCGGAATGACAATTCTCGAGTGCAGATGAAGTAAATTAATGATAAAATTACCAAATATATGGAACATTTAACTTTTGGTGTAATAACGCTCGCTGCACTTTTGGATAGTATTAATCCTTGTGCCTTTTCTATACTTTTTTTAACTATTGCTTTTCTTTTTAGTATTGGAAGAGATAGGAAGTCTGTATTGATTACAGGGTCACTTTATATTCTTGGTATTGCAATTACATATATTTTGATTGGCGTTGGTGTTTTGAAAGCCCTTTCATTTTTTAATGTACCAAACGGCTTGGGCAAATTCGGTGCGATGATTATGATTGTGTTTGCAATTGTGGATCTTTTGGATTTATATATTCCAAATTTCCCAATCAAGCTTGCAATTCCAAAATCTGCTCATCACATAATTGCAAAATATATAAATAAGGCATCAGTTTTTGCGGCTTTATTTATGGGACTTTTGGTTGGAATGTTTGAGTTTCCTTGCACAGGAGGACCTTATATTTTTGTTTTAGGGCTTTTACATGACAATGCAACATTTTTCTCCGGGTTTCTATATTTGATTTGGTATAATTTTGTGTTTGTTTTACCGCTTATTCTTGCTCTTTTGTTTGCTACGAATAAAAAAGTCGCAAGTAAAATTGATTCAATGAGAAGAGATGGTACAAAGAAATCACGCCTAATTATCAACGTGATCTTTATTTCTTTGGGATTATTGATGTTTTTGATATAATGTAATTTATGTCAAAAGAAACAATGAAATTATCAGAACTACTTGCAAAAGTGGCTGAAATAAAGAAAAACGAAGCAATCGACCTTTCTATGGAGGAAGATTTAGCTATTGCTATTATGAATTTAATTTCCCTTGAAGAGCATCTTTGCTTCACGGGGTTGAAGACAGAAAAAGATGAATATTTTGATAGCTTAAACGAAATTCGTGAGATGAGGAAAAGTCTGCTTGCGAAAATGATTGAAAAGAATGAGGGAGAAACATGGTGTACTTGTAAGCATTTACTTTCTGCTACAATGCGACTTATTGAAGTTGGTACAAAATTACATTCAGATGGAAAGAAAGAAGAGGCAAAAGAAATGTATGAAAGAGCACATAAGCTCTTTTCAATTTTTTGGGCCTTACGATTAAAATTAATTGATTTGAGTGTGGTTAAAGATTTAGCAGATGACGAACTGCCATGGACTTTGAAAGATATAACGAATAAAATGGTGGATTGTTGTAAGGAATAACGCTTAAACATTTTTTTGCTAAAGCGCTACATCTTTCTGAAAAACATACATCTTTTTCTTAACACAAAAACCAAAACTCAGTCTGCTGACCTCAAACAGTTGATTTTTGTTAAAAAATCTGTTGATTTTCTAGAAAGATTACGCTAACTCGCAAAAAAAATATTTTCGCTCTCGTGGTAAAATGCGAATACAGATACAAATTAAAAATTAATAACCGACATTATGTCATTCCTGCGGAGGCAGGTTGAGTCTGATGGGTATCAGACTCAAAGACGGAAGCTGACGAGCTGAGTCGGGTTCGCATAATTTTTCAACAGAAAAATATATGTGAATCCAGTCTGAAAATTCAGGACTTGGATCCCCGCATTCGCGAGGATGACACAAAACACAGTCGTTTCACTCGTTGTTTTGTGTCAATTTAAAATAATATGAAACAAACACTTACTTGGGTAATAATAACATTGGTGATAGTGGGAGGATTTTTTTGGTATGCTTTAAATAATAAAGTTCCTGTTGATGGGGGTGTAGATACTGGGCCAAGTAAGTATGATGCTTTTGCTCAATGTTTAGCCGAAAAGAAAATTACAATGTACGGTGCTGTTTGGTGCTCGCATTGTCAGGATCAAAAAAAGGAATTTGGTAGTGCTTTCAAATATGTGCCTTATGTTGAATGTCCTGATAACACACAGCTTTGTACAGATAAGGGTGTTAAAGGCTTTCCAACATGGATGAATGAAGATGGAAGTAAAAGATTGGAAGGATATCAAACATTTGAGAAGTTAGCGGAGATGAGCGGGTGCATGTTGCCAAATTAAAAATCGACACAAAATAAGAAGTGTGAGCTCAGAAGAGTTTCTGAGCGCAAGACCGGAGCGCGACGGCGCGAGGTGTGGTCAGAAAATTTTTCAGTAGAAAAATATTTGTGACGTTCATGACTATATTTTCTGTCGTCCTCGGTACTCCGGGGATCCAGCATTTTGTATTCAAAATAATAAATAATAAATTCAAAACAAATCAAAAGATGGTTTTCACGAAGTGAAAACCATCTTTTGTCGCATCTAAAATACGCTGATTTCTTTTTCGTATTTTTGAGCTTCGGCGTAGCAGATTCGAAGTATGTCATCAAAGCTCTTACCTTCATCGACAGATTTTAAATATAGATTTTTAAAATGCTCAGTCATTCCAATGTCTCCAATTTTGATCTTTTCAAAAGATGTGTAGCCCCAACCTTTTGGTTTTATAAGTTTTTTAATTTCTGGGTGACATTGAAGGATAATAGGATCCATTATTTCACTAAGTCTCCAAACTAGGTGTGGTATTTCGTACTGCTCTCTGGGTATTTCGGGAAATACTTCTTTCCATTTTTTAAACCAAAGGAAATGTACTATTTCATGCGCCGTCGTTTCAATTTCTCTTTCGGCGTCCCTTATTCCTACATAAAAGGAATAAGTGTTTAGATCTCTAGGGAATATGGGTAGAATAGATACTTTTGCCTTCATTATTTTTTTGTCAATTGGCCACTCTGTTTCAAAGTGTTGGGAAAGAGCAGATAAGAATAAGTTATTTATTAAACCCCACTCATTTTCAAGCATTACCTGAGCCTCTAGAAGTTTTTCCCTTTGTGTATTAATCTTCGTCTCGACAATTGTTTTGCATGCAATAAATTTATCCTCATCACTTTGTGATTTATCAATGGCGTCTTTTAATTGTGGAAAAGCGTGTGTAAACATTGGTATCCAACGGGCATTATCTCTCTCATAAAAACGCTTAATAATACCAGCTTGATCTTCAACCGAAGCTAGTTCGAACTCCACTTTAGGAAGTGGTGCATTTTCTTGCGATTCTAGTTTGTGCATAGTTTAATAATTTGAGAATTTGCCTGGATTCCCGCATTCGCGAGAATGACAGAAGTTTATTTAAAATTTTGAATTTTGGATTTGTTTCGGCCTGCCCGGCCAAGGATTTCGCCTGCCCGGCCAGGGTGCTTCGAATTTCGTGCTTCGTGCTTCGAATTAATTTTACTAAATTAATTCGGTTCCCGTCATCCCCTCCGGCTTTTTCAAATCTAAAAGTTTTAAAATTGTTGGTGCGATATCAGAAAGTCCGCCATCCTCTAGGGTATATTCTTTTTCTGTAAGTATCGCAGGTACTAGATTTGTTGTGTGAGCTGTGTGGTTTGCTCCTGTTTCTTGATCAACATTTAATTCTGCATTACCGTGGTCGGCTGTGATGAAGGCAATTCCACCCTTTGCATGTAAGGCCTCAATAACTCTTCCGAGTTGTTTATCAACTTCTTCCACTGCAATAATAATAGCTGGCACATCAGCTGTGTGGCCCACCATATCTGCATTTGCGAAGTTCATAAAAATAAAATCAGTTCCTTTTTCAATTTCCTCGATCGCTTTGTCTGCAACTCCCTCGGCTCGCATTTTTGGTGCAAGGTTGTGTGTTGCAACATCTTTGTGACTATCGAGCATTATATGAGTCTCACCTTTGTATGGAGCTTCCACACCTCCGTTTAAAAAATATGTTGCGTGAGCAAATTTTTCTGTTTCGGCAATATGAGCTTGTGTAAGTCCTGCCTCTGAAATTTCTTTTGCAAGGGTGGTTGCGATTTTTGAAGGAGGAAATGCCACTGTAACTTTTCCATCAAATCGTGTATCGTATTCTGTCATTGTTACAATTAAAACATGCTGATCTTTTGTTTTCTCAATAAGCTTTTCGGTAAGCATTCTTGCTCTGTCTGCGCGGAAGTTAAAAAAGAAAATACCATCTCTAGCTAAAATTGGACACCCAACCCCGTTTATATTAGAACAAACAATTGGTTCAAGGAGTTCATCAACTTTTCCTTCTTTATATAAATCTTCGACATATGTTGCTGGGTCGATTTTACAAATGTTTCCCTTAGATTCAAAAAGTGCCTGTTCTGTTTTCTCAAGTCTATCCCAGTTGTGGTCACGATCCATCGCATAAAACCTTCCAGAAATTGTAGCAATAAAACCAATGCCAATTTTTGCAATTTCTTCTTCAAGAGTTTTTATAAAACCACTTGCGCTTTGTGGGGGTACATCACGCCCATCGGTGAAAACATGAATTGCGATTTTTTTAATATCATTTTCTTTTGCAATTCTAAGAAATGCGAGAAGGTGGTCTGAGTGACTGTGTACACCACCATTTGAAACTAGCCCTTGCACATGAAGTACGGAGTCATTTTTCTTTATATGTTCAAAGAGGGAAGTAAAAGCTGGATTTTTTGCAAATTCACCATTTTCTATACTTTTCTTAATTCTAACTAAATCTGTATCAATAATTGTACCTGCGCCTATTGTCATGTGACCCACTTCGCTATTGCCCATTTGGCCCTCTGGAAGCCCTACAGCAAGGCCAGAAGCGTTAAGTAGGCTATGTGGATAATTGAGCCAAAGATCGTCAAAAACAGGTGTTTTGGCCATAGCTATCGCATTATCTTTTTCCTCAAGTCGATAGCCCCAGCCATCGAGGATTATTAAACAGACAGGTTTTTTGTTAGTCATGATGAGTGTATTTTACATTATTTGAAGGTAAATTGGAATTATTTCTGTTGTATTGTCATTCCCGACCTGATCGGGAATCCATGCCAGTATTTCAAAATTTACAAAATCTTATTCGGTGAAAGTTTCTTCTGGCACGAAAATTTTTTGCTAAAAATTTTCTCCGTCCGTCGTCGCCACTCCTCCCGAGGCCAGCTGAAACTTCCACGCTCAACAATTTTGCGATTTCTCAGCATGCACCTCTATTTTATTTGTATAGCCAGCGGGCTGTATTCCATGATTACATGAAATCCAGACTGTTTTTAAATTTGGCGGATGTAAAGGGTAAACGCTTGCTTTCACGTTTTTGTGTAATATAATTAACCCATTAAAACTAATACTTAAATAATATGGATGAAGGAGCACCAAAGAGTGTGGCAAAAACTGGAGAGGAACCAACAAAAATAATTGAGATAAGTGGAGTTAAATTGGAGGTCGGGCCAGACTTGGGAGAGTTAAGTTGGGATGGTATGAATCATAATATTGCTGAACTAAACAGAGTACTGACAGATGGAAAAAAACCTTGGAGAGTACTAACAAAAGAGGAATATGAAGAGCTTGGGAAACATGCTAAGGTAATTCGTAACTATGAAGAATTATCAGAGGAAAAAATTAGTGAGAATTTTAATAAATTTGTAATAAATCTAGGATTTACGCCCGGTAGGTACTATAGGTCTAGTACGGAGGACGAGGGTGATAAGAATTACACATACGGTTGGTATACTCGCAATGGTGATGTAGGGAATCTCAGTAAGAAAGACAGTTTTTTTGTGCAGGTTTTCCGTGAGATCTAATTTTAAACTCAAACAAAATACGGTTTTCGCAAAAGCGAAAACCGTATTTTTTTGTATTCTACTTTATAAACTTTACAAACTTGATAACTTTATAAACTAGTCTATCCCTTAAACGCTCCTTTTCCCGCACCCTGAAGCCTCTAGGTGGGAGGCTTCGAGTACCCCCAGAAAAATAAATTAAAATAACTTTGTTATTTAAATTTAATTTTTCCTCCTGTAAACACCGCCTTGTCACCTAATTCTTCTTCTATACGTAGCAGTTCATTATACTTCGCCACTCTTTCACTTCGGCAAAGGGAACCTGTTTTGATTTGTCCACATCCGAGGCCGACAACAAAGTGAGAAATTGTTGTGTCTTCTGTTTCGCCAGACCTGTGAGATACCACAGCTGTCATTCCTGCTTTATGTGCCATCTTGATAGCATCGATAGTTTCTGTAATTGTTCCAATTTGATTTACTTTAATCAAAATTGAGTTTGCAGATTTTTCTGTGATTCCAGTTTGAAGTCTTTTTACATTTGTTACAAACAAGTCGTCTCCAACAATTTGAATTTTCTTTCCATTTGTTTTTGTCATAAGTTTCCATCCACTCCAATCATCCTCTGCAAAGCCATCCTCGATAGAAACAATAGGATATTTTTTTAACCATGCGCTATAAAAAGCAACAAGCTCTTCGTTCGTAAGAGTTTTTCCTTCACGTTCTAAATGATATTTTCCGCCACTATAAAATTCTGTTGCAGCAGGGTCGAGAGCAATAGCAATATCTTTTCCAGGTTTATATCCTGCGTTCTGAATTGCGAGAATTATAACTTCTAAAGCTTCTTCATTTGATGCAAGTGAAGGAGCAAAACCGCCCTCATCACCCACAGTTGTTGAAAGACCTTTCTTATGTAAAATCTTTTTTAATGAATGAAATACTTCGGCTCCCATTTGTAAAGCTTGTGACCAAGTTTTTGCTCCTACAGGCATCACCATAAATTCCTGAAAGTCTGTTGAATTTTCTGCATGTTTTCCACCGTTTAAAATATTCATCATCGGGAGGGGAAGTGTCATCGGCTTTCCTGTCTTTGCGATTTGTGCAAAATATTTGTACAAAGGTTTCTTTTCTGATTTTGCTTGTGCATGGGCGAAAGCCATTGAAACACCAAGGATTGCATTGGCTCCAAGTTTTGATTTTGTTTCTGTGCCATCGAGCTCAATCATTTTCTCATCAAGAGATTTCTGATTCCATTCCTTACCCTTAAGTTGTTTACTTAAAAAAATATTTACATTTGTTACGGCTTTTAGCACTCCGTTTCCTCCATATCTCTTTTTGTCGCCATCTCGAAGCTCTAATGCTTCGTGGCTTCCCGTTGAGGCACCTGAAGGTACTGCAGAGCGTCCAAATGAGCCATCTGCAAGTGTTAAGTCGACCTCGACTGTTGGATTACCTCGTGAGTCTAATATTTCTCGTGCGTGAATTTCTTTGATTTTGCTCATAATTTGTCATTCCCGCGAAGGCGGGAATCCAGGTTAATTTTATTAATACTAATTTACGAAATTCTTTTTTTGAAATTCATGTGTATTGTTTGTCATTCCGGCGGAGGTTGAAATTGGGATGGGACCCGATTTCAAAAGCTTTTGAGATAAAACTGATTTTATGAAAGTTTTATCCAAAAGGTGTACTGTGCCTGTAAGGCAGGAATCCAGTCTGAAAAAATCAGGGTCTGGATCCCCGCATTCGCGAGGATGACAGAAAACGCAGAATGACAATTCTGAGGGTCTCGTATGTAAATTACCGCTGTATTATACAACACCCTAATTTATTTTGGAAAGTTGTTATTAATCAATTTTGTGTTAGTATTTTTGTAAATATATTAATTATCAAATCAATTAAAAATAATGGCAAATAAAAAATTTGGATTTATTGCGGGGCCGTCTGGCATTGGGAAAGGTTATGGTGTGGGAAGGGTAATGAAAGACACTCACGATGTGAGGGTTTTTGTAACTGGCGACTGGTGTCGAGAAAATGCAGAAAGCTTAGCAAACAGCGGAGTGCTTGTTAGTGATGATGTAATCTTTCAGGCGATTGTAGATGATTTTAATAATTCCGAAGGACATTATTTCATCGATGCTCCACGTTCGATTGATCAGGCGGATAGATTTATTTCAATGTTTCTTGAAAAAGATCCTGAAGCAGAAATACACACAATCCATATTCACGGCAAGAAAGAAACTTGTGAAGATCGTTTAAAAGACAGAGCTACTCGCGAAGGTAGAAATGATGATGCTGAAGCCGACGTGATTGAAAGAAGACTTGGTAATTATTACAAAGACGGAGGAATTCACGATACTGTTATTCCTGTATTAAAAGATCGTACAAAATATCATCACATTAACGGTGACGAGGATTTGGAGCTTGTACGAGCCATGGTAGGTCAAGAGATTTGCCCAAAAATATTTCAGGAGTAACTAATAACAGATAATTAGTAACTTATAACCAATAACAAAACACCGCGATTGCATCGCGGTGTTTTTAATTATATTTAGAACATGGATCCCCGATAGCTCTCCTTGTCAGTCGAGCTTCGAGGATGACACAAAACATAGTCGCGGGTACGCACGTTGTTTTGTGTCAATTTCTAACCGGTGCATTTTTAATTATTTCAAAAATTTCATTTTCATCATCTGTAATTGTATAAATATGTGTATCCTCCTCTTCTATCGTTTTGTGGTGATTTAGCATTTCACTTTTTATTATATCATCTAAGGGTTGCCAAAATTCTTTTCCAACAAGTACGATAGGCACTTTTTCAATTTTTCCTGTTTGTACCAAAGTGAGCACTTCAAATAATTCATCAAAAGTACCAAAGCCTCCTGGAAAGAATACATAAGTTTCTGCTGCAAATGACATTAAAGTTTTCCTTGTAAAGAAAAAATTAAAATCAACTTTCCCAGTAAGATATTTATTGTCTTCTTGTTCATGGGGTAAGTTTATTGTAAATCCTATAGATTTACCACCGGCCTCATATGCACCTTTATTTGCAGCCTCCATAATTCCAGGGCCTCCACCTGTTACAACTACATAATTAAGTTCCTTTGCAACCTTAGACGCTAAACGCTCTGCTTTTTGATAGTAAGGATCAAGTCGTTTGAAGCGTGCTGACCCAAAAAAAGTTACAGATTTTGTATAGCTATGCACATAATGAAAACCGTCTTCAAGCTCTTTGTGAACTAATAATAATCTTTCTTTATCTGTTAAGTGTTCAATTGTAAACGGGTGTGGGTTTTTTTCCATAATATAGATGATATTCTATTCTATAAATGAAACTTTTGCAAAATGTTAAGTGAAAGTGTAGAATATATGTATATGAAAAAACTTTCAAAAAATGAGGTTATAGCAATTGTTGTTGCGTTAGTAGTTATTACAAGCTTTGTGGTTTTTGGTTCAATGGGACTTTTCTCGTCCTCATCTTCATTATCATTAAATAATCTAAATATGAATATTTCAGACAATGGTTCACAGCAAGCACCGCAGTTACTTATTAGCGATCTTGTTGTAGGTACTGGCACAGAGGCAGTAGCAGGTAAGCATATTGTCGTAAATTACAAAGGCACACTGGTAAACGGTACAGAATTTGATAGTTCTTATTCACGTGGCGTACCTTTTGATTTTGATCTTGGGGCCGGGCAGGTGATAGCGGGTTGGGAACAAGGATTTTCAGGAATGAAAGTCGGCGGAAAAAGAAAATTAGTTATACCCGCAAATTTAGGATATGGAGATAGGGCAATTGGACCAATTCCAGCAAATTCAACTTTGATTTTTGAAGTGGAGCTACTAGACGTCAAATAGTAAAAATAAAAAAGAAAAGATAAAAAATAATTCCACCACGATTTTCCTTCGGAAAATCGTGGTGGATTTGTTTCATTTATATATTATTTCTGGTATTGTTGTAACAAATGCAAAAACCACTCACATTTACAATCAAAAAGAAACTAGAAAATACACTTGGCCGAGTGGGTGTTATTTCCACGCCTCATGGAGATATAGAAACTCCTGCTTTTGTTACTGTGGGTACAAAAGGGACAGTGAAAGCATTGTCGCCAGAGCAGGTAAAAGATTTAGGTGCACAGGTTGTACTTGCAAACACATATCATTTATATCTACAGCCTCACGATTATATAATACGAGATGCAGGTGGAATTCACAAATTTATGAACTGGAGTGGCCCAACAATGACAGATTCTGGGGGGTTTCAAGTATTTTCTCTTGGTTCTGCATATGGGAAAAATATTTCTAAAGTCACAAGTGCCGAAAATGCTCCGCTTTTGTTGCCGGAAATTGGTGAGGATGAAGTTGTAAAAATTGCAACAATAGATCATGATGGAGTAACTTTCAAATCAATAATTGATGGATCTCTTCATTACTTTACTCCAGAGAGATCGATTGAAATTCAACACAATATTGGTGCAGATATAATTTTTGCTTTTGATGAATGCACATCACCAAATGAACCTTTGAGATATCAACAAGAAGCGCTAGACAGAACACATCGTTGGGCTAGAAAATCTCTAGCATATCATAAATCAAAAGATAATTCAGAAAGACAAGCTTTGTTTGGAATTGTTCAAGGTGGACGTTTTGAGGAACTTCGTAAAGAAAGTGCAAAAGTTTTATCCGAGATGGATTTTGATGGCTATGGGATAGGCGGGTCTTTTGCAAAAGAAGATATGGGCACTGCGGTGAAATGGGTCAATGAAATACTTCCGGAAGAAAAACCACGACATTTATTAGGAATCGGTGAACCAGAAGATCTATTTATGGCAGTGGAAAATGGATGTGACCTTTTTGATTGTGTTGCCCCAACACGTATTGCTCGCAATGGCCAGGTTTATACAAAAGAAGGGAAAGTAAATTTATTGAACACTAAATTTATAGAAGATTTTACCCCTATAGATGATGAGTGTGAATGTTATACTTGCAAAAATTACACAAAGGCTTATGTTGCCCATCTTTTTCGAGCAAAAGAAATGTTTGCAGCAACTTTGGCTTCAATTCACAATTTATATTTCATAATTAATCTCGTTAAGAAAATGCGAGCAACAATGCTCGATGAGACTTTTCACGAATTTAAGAATGAGTTTTTAATGAAATACAGGCGCTAGGCTCTAGCTTTTCAAAAAAAAGGTTACGATTAACCGTACCCTTGTTATATAAATCTATAAAAAGAGTAGACATTTTACTCTTTTGTTGTATTATGTCTGAGGACTAGGTTGTCCTTTTTTCAAAATCAAACTCTAAAAGAAAGATATTAGTATGTTATTAGGTTCTCAAACTTTGAATCCCCGGCAAGCTCTAAATTTTAGTGGATACGAAAGTTTTCCACGATTCGCTCCACTAGAAAACGAACAAGTCTGGTTTACCCTTGTTGATCTCAAGAGCAAAGAGGCGGTCAAAGTCAAAGGGAAGGTCAAGAAGGCGGCGATGACACTCAGCGATGCAGATGAGAAAAATAAAAAAATTAGTGACACTGGTTTCGCTTGGGTGCGGATCTAAACCACATCATCTTACCACCTCTCAGATTTTTGATCTGGGAGTTTTTTCATATTAAAAAACACACATTGCTGTGCGTTTGATATTATTTGAGGAAGTCAATTTTGGTTCTAGGTACCGTAATCATATCCAGGAGGTGTTTAGCTTCTTCTTCACTCATTGAATCAAAATCCTTCGGGAAACAAGCTACGATTCTCCACTTTTGTGAGTAGTAACAGATTGTGGGATGATTCTCATCGATCATTTTTGCCACATGCTCACGAAGCATATCTAGGTATGTTTGAATCTTTGGTGGTTCGGAGCAAAAAATGTGAGTTCCTAGAACAAATCCGGTATCCCACCGTGGACGAAAACCTCTAATAATATCGTTTATTGACTGTGCTGGCATTTACTTTTATCCTTTCTGATAATGACAATAACACCAAAATAGGGTAATATCAAGTAATATTTAATGACGAAAATTTGCATTTTCTGTCATCCTCGCGAATGCGGGGATCCAAGTCCGAATTTTCAGACTGGATTCCTGCCTCCGCAGGAATGACAATACAGGAACATGTAGTTATTAGATTAATAATTTATGTCCAAAAATCTTTTCAAACTGCATAGCGAATACAAACCAGCTGGAGATCAGCCAAAAGCGATTTCCACACTTCTTTCTGGTATGAAAAAAGGTTATAGAGACCAAACTCTTTTGGGTGTTACTGGTTCTGGAAAAACTTTTACAATGGCAAATGTTATTGCAGAAGTAGGAAAGCCGACTCTTGTTATTGCGCATAATAAAACCCTTGCTGCTCAGCTTGCTCAGGAATACAAAGAATTTTTCCCAGAAAATGCCGTGCACTATTTTGTTTCATACTACGATTATTATCAGCCAGAAGCGTATATGCCCGTATCTGACACATATATTGAAAAGGAGGCAATGATCAATGAAGAAATTGAAAGACTTCGCCATGCAAGCACCCAAGCCCTTCTTTCGAGAAAAGATGTAATTATTGTAGCGTCCGTTTCTTGTATTTATGGACTTGGTTCACCAGAAGAATATGAAAAAGTAAATTTGAAGCTTTCAGTAGGAGACAAACTTGGAAGAATGGAGCTTTTAGAAAAACTTGTTGATATACATTTTGAACGTACGAATGCTGATTTGAAACCGGGGCAAATGCGAGCTGTTGGAAATACTGTTGAGGTAATGCCGGTATCGGAGCAATTTATTCTTAGATTTACATTTAGTGGAAATGAAATTTCATCTATTTCGAAAATTGATGCTGTAACAAGAAGAATAATTAGTGAAGAAAAAAATATATTTATTTTTCCAGCAAAACATTTTATTACAAATGAAGCTGAACAAAAAAGGGCTTTTGTAAGTATTAAAAAAGAACTAGACCAACAACTTAAAAAACTTGAAAAAGAAGGAAAGTTTTTGGAAGTGGAAAGATTGAAAAGACGAACAACATATGACCTTGCAATGATACGTGAGGTTGGATACTGTAATGGTATTGAAAACTATTCAAGACATTTTTCTGGAAAGAAGGCTGGGGAAGCACCCGATACGCTTCTGTCATACTTCCCGAAGCGTCGCAGACTGACGCAGACCGAAACGCAGACTAACGCAGACAAAAATTCAAATGCAGATGAGTGGGAAGCCGATTTCCTAACTATTATAGATGAATCACATGTAACAGTGCCCCAAATCGGTGGAATGTTTGCTGGTGACCAATCACGAAAGAAAACTTTGATTGATTATGGTTTTCGTTTACCTTCAGCGGCCGATAACCGCCCTTTAAAATTTGACGAATTTATAAAAAGAACAGGGCAAACAATATACACCTCAGCAACACCAAGTAAATATGAGCTCGAGCATAGTAAGGTAGTTGCACAGCAAGTGATCCGCCCTACAGGGCTACTAGACCCGATTGTGGAAGTGAAACCAATTGTCGAAAACAAGAAGTACAAGGCTAAACCAGCTAAAGCTGGTCGCCCGACCAATTCTGATGCGGATCAGAATTGGTATAGGGGGCAGATTTTTGATTTTATTGAAGAGGCTGAAAAAGTGATAGCTAAGAAAGAAAGAGCAATTGCGACAACGCTCACCAAAAAAATGGCAGAAGACTTGAGTGAATATCTTTCAGAAAAGGGAATTAATTCAAAATATTTACATAGTGATATAAAAACAATTGAAAGAATTGAATTGCTTTCGGCTTTCCGACGTGGAGAATTTGACTGTCTTGTCGGAGTAAACTTACTTAGAGAAGGCTTAGACTTGCCGGAAGTTTCTTTAATTGGAATTTTAGACGCAGACAAAGAGGGTTTTCTTCGTTCTGAAACTTCGCTTGTGCAAACTATCGGTCGTGCAGCTCGTAATTCTGCTGGGCGCGTGATTCTTTACGCCGATCATATGACAAAATCAATGGAAAAAGCTATAAGCGAAACTGCTCGCAGAAGAAC
>Ga0268283_1000533_pt1 | contig 24255 bp, 48 predicted proteins | sample saktaG_13_FD_190140 | JGI IMG/M metagenome (GOLD analysis project Ga0268283, IMG submission 190140) | Saline water microbial communities from Sakinaw Lake, British Columbia, Canada - sak_2013_06_06_36m | ecosystem: Environmental > Aquatic > Non-marine Saline and Alkaline > Saline ... | reverse complement strand
AAACGGAAACACCCGTATTGTTTCTCATATTAAACATGGGCTTCCCGCCATTTGTAAAGTAAAAGTTAAAGTTACTTGTATCGGTGGCCTGTGCTAATGTCGAACGGTTCTTGTTCCAGTCTGTTTGTACAATATTAAGTCCATTGACATTGGTGGCTTTAGATGTCAAAACGGAAATCCTGTGAAGGGGAGTTGTCGTTCCGATACCGACATTATCATTGATATTTTTCAGATAAGTTTTTCCCCCTGCTGATGTCCACGGTATCTGATTGGTGATATAGGTAAGCGGGAATCGTTGGGCTTCTCCATTGACCTGTGAAAATAGTGTATCAGGAGTTGCATCAGTAGATAGATCGGTAATAAATAATTTAGGCGATACCAATGATTTGCTTAATGTTAAATCTCCCAACGTGGTAAGTTTCATTGCCCCCGCTGACGTATTGGATACAGATGTTCTAAAGTACAGATCTGTTCCCGTTTTTCTCATATACATATACCAACCAGCAGTCCAGGGAGCCTGTTGTGTTCCGTTGAAATCTCTATATAATCTTATTCCCTGTGGAACTGTATCTTGTGTGTATGCAGTATAATAGTTTCCGTCAGAATAAGAACCCCTTAATCTTATTTCTGACAATATTGGATCATCATATAGTCTTGAATTCCCAACAGATGACGCTCCGGTGTACTGTGTAAGGTATCTATTTGTACCTGTTCCTGTGACCGGATTAGTAAGTGCCGTTTGAAAAATAGAAGCAGCACTCCTTCTAAACGTCCCTTCGACTACTGTGATGATTGAATCGGGTGAAGCATCGTTGGCGGTTCCTGCGACAGTTAGGGTTCCTGTAATATTTTGATTCTTCGTAAACGTATTCTGCTGATTTAAGTATGCAATATAGGATGAATCTGAATGCGGCATGAACCATGACAGAGGATGCCAGTCAATGGTCGAGGCATTGATAGATGGTCGTATGACTTCATTCTGTGCGAAGACAGATATTCCATATAATAGAATAATAAATATTCCTAATATCTTTTTCATTCTTACTTCTGTTTAAGAGTATACCAAATATCAAGAGTTGCAACCTTACCTGTCTGATGTCTATAACATATTCCCAGATAATTACACGAAGTATAACAATCTTCAAAAGGTTGTGTACCTGCTGCAGTTGACATAATAACCGTATCCATTCGTGCATAGTTATTCCATACTAATCCACGTATAGAAGACTGTATCTTTATAGAAGATGTTGTTGCATTATTAGAACTCCATCCTACATCTATTCTCCAGATATAATCCCCTGGTGTTGGAATAACAAATGTAGAATCCCTTGTAAGTATTATATGATTTACAAGTTTCTTCGTAATAGGTGGTTCAATATTTTGAGTCCATGCAAATAACGGAAATAGAATAATAAATATTAATATGATCTTTTTCATAATTAAAGAATTATAGGTTTAATGTTTATATTGGAATACTTTCACCTAAGAGATTTGTAATATCAATAATCGTTATATAAACTGTTACTTTCCCTGCTGAATTACTTGCCCAGTTAGCCCCAGGAGTTGCAGAAACATATACATGCTGTTCTGCTGCATTAGGAATAACATTTAAAGCATCCGCATTGATAGATGCTGTAATAGCATCTGCTGCATACACAGTGGCACTTGTAATAAGTTCTGCTCCACTGCTTGCTACCCCGGTTTCTGCAACTAATGTTACAAGACCAGTAAACTCTTCATTTGTAAGAGTCATGCAGTCAAGGACCCTGGCTTTTGCGGGTATGATTGCTCCTAAGTCTATAACTTGTTCTGCCTGATCGTCTGCAGTTACAAAATGATAATCCGAGGTAGTATCACCAACACAACCAATAGTTTTTACGATTGTACGTACTGTTTTATATGTATCTAATGCATTAATATTCTCATAGATACTTTGACTTTTAAATATATTTATAGGAATGTCTGCAATTTGTGAATCATCTCCAACTACAAGATCTAACAAGTCTATCTTTTCCTGAACCGACATAGAACTTGTCAGGGTTGTAGATGATTCTGTTCTATCTAATGGTGTAAGTTGTGCATCAGTACCTATAGCTGCATCAAGTGCGGTAAGATTAGCATTGGGTGTATTTGCTGCAACTAATGGTCCAACTACCCGAGTGGTAGGAACTGCATCAACTCCTATTGCAGTATCTAACAGGTCCAGGTTCTGTTCTACTGTCTTACTTGCAGATACTGGTCCGGTTGTACGTGTAACGGGTGTTAACTGATCTACTGTGCCAACTAATCCTTCAACAGTTGTCAGATCATCGTCTTGTGTTTCTTCTAATTCGGTATACTTCCTAACGGTAAGATACCTACGCTTTTTATCATTAAATCCTTCCATTGTAATAATTTTTTATTGTCCATTCTTTTATTTATAGTCCTGGGATAATCTTCTGGATATTTTATCATATCTTTTTAAATCCAACAGGATTTTTCTTCATTTTTATTAAATCAGAACAATCAGTAGCTTCATAGAAAGATGTATTTTTATATACCCTGATACCTAAAAAGTATATCTCACTGACAACTTCTTCGGTCCAGATCTCATCATGAGTCTCGTATTTGACTTCTTTAGTTTTCCGATTACTGTTTACTGATACCATTATAAGTAAAAATTAATTCTGTCAAATTCTCCCCATTTAGGATGTATCATCCATGAACTCTGTGAGGGTTTAGAAAATCTCCCAAAACTATGGTCATATGCATCTGTTCCGGAAATAGATCCACAACATGCATAAAGAGTAGAATCAAAAGGAGTATGCCAGTGCCCAAAGATATACTTATGAAATCCAACTTCCTTAGCTCTGTTAATATCTTCCATAATGATCTGCATACGTGAAGAAGATTCTTTCCCTACCTTTCTCTCAATAGAATACCATGGAACTCCCATATTCTGTAAAATCTTATGCCCATGACATATAAGATACTGTCTATTTCCCACATGAATCACTTTCTCAAACTGAGGATAAATGTTGAACTCTACGTTTTCATGTTTCTCCAGGTATATCTGTGCAATCTTTCCTACAAGATAATTAAGAGAATTATAACCAGCTTCTTTCATCTGAGGTTTCTTTGTCAAACGAGCATGATTATCTTCTACCAGGAAATGAACTGTAACTTTTGTGAAATTGGGAGCCAGTAAGGCAACCTGCCTTGTCAGCACTTCCGCAGCACGTATAACCTGAACGGGGGTGGGGAATGCATTTGTCGTCCGTAACTCCTCATGAATGTCTCCACTTATAAGGTCCCCGGTAACAATAACCGCACACTCATGAATAGTATAACTGCCCCTGTGCATACCTACCCACTGAATAAATCTTTCCGCATAATCGATATTTCTACTCTCACAAATCTTAGGATTGAATTCATTGAAAGATTCAATTTCACCAGGTTCCTGAACAGATCCCATATGACTATCGGAAATCTGCATCACGGGAATTACTATAGATCCATTAGGGATCTTTTTATTATTAGGATTATATGTCTTAGGAAGAACTAGAACAGGTTGTATATAGTCCGTGATCTTGTTAAAGAACACTTCTAACTTTCCGTGTTCCTTACGATAATTCTCCAGGGCAATATCTTTGTCCCTTAACTGTCTCTCCAACTCCAGATATTTCTCTGAGTGTTTTTCCCTTAATTCTTTTTCATTGAGTGCCATAATGTTTTAATTAAGTACACAACACGTTTTCATTTTCTGTATAGATTCAGGATGACTCCAGTAAGTTATCCTTCCAGCCCGTCCTTTATATTTCGTAAACTCCGCATCCTCCATGCTCTGACGATATCCTGTCTGCATGCCTAAGTTGCATTTTTTAATAAAGTCATTATCCATAACATATTTATCCTTCTTCAGCTTCATAGCCGCCTGTCGGATAATATATTTTACATCATGTTTCTTTCGAAGTTCATCTTCCGATATCCCAATACCATCTCCGGACATATCCTCAAGTTCTCTCTGAGTATCCTCAAAATCCACCTCCCCGAAAACAATAGGTTTTCTACTCCTCTGTATATCATAAAAAGCATTCTGAACATGCTTCTTGTCTCGTGACAGATCCACTACACAAGCTGCTACTAATGATCTCAGGTCATTATACCTGCATGCATTCTCTCTTAAATACCTTGTTATTGACATATTTCTCGTTTTTAAATTTCTTCCTCTACTATTTGTCCGGGAACAGGTCTAGCCCCTCCCATATTCCGTGGTAAACCATCTGTGTAGTCATGCCACCAGTAACATTCAAACCCTACTATCTGTCTCCTCTTCTCATCCCCTACCATTACAGGCTTCCTTAATATCCTTCGTAACGTCATCTTCTGCAAAGGATTATTTACCTCCGCTACAAAATCATTCTCCGAATACCTGTGGGACATCCTCTTTGTCTCCTGCCATGACAATATAGTCTCCAACATGTCATCATCCGAAACTCCCTCAACTATCCCCCATGGTATTAACATCGGCCCATTAAAAACATAACTTACCACAACCTTCATACTATTTTTCTTTTCCCCAAATATCCCACTATGTAAAAGTATATGTCAACACCATATAAACTATTTATTAAAAATATACACCATAAACATAATAAACATACCCTCCAATGAACGATCCCCCCACATCTAACATAATACCCCTAAAACCCCATCAACCATCCCCCACAGTACCCATAATATCCCCCCCTACCCCCTATACCAATACCATTATTATAATAAAATAAAAACACCCCCGTGAAGCAACCCTCCCGACCCTCCCCGGCAGTCACAGTAAACCAAATCAATTAAATCTAACAAAACAAAAAAAATGGAAGAAACAAATGTTGTTATTGAACCTAAGGTAGGATTACCTTGGGTAGAACCAGTTCTCAATTTAGAGGGCTGGGAGAAAGAACATGGATCACTGCAGGATGACTTTGCGGTTGCAAGGTTTAATCCGATCCCATTTACCAGCAAAACAAAGAAGACCAAGATGATCACACTGCAGGGCATCGATGATGAGGAGAACTTGCACGCAACACTGCAGGGTCACTTTACGGCATACGCCATGAGTCATCCGGAATCCAAACTCGTAGAGGTATGGATGGAAGGTGAAGCAAAGAAATGGAGAGTGAACACAGACATTCCATTCGGAAGGAAGAACGGTTCGTTTATCGAGAACTAACAGAGAGGGGAGAAATCCCCTTTTTTTTTAATTATACAATACGATATGTATCTTTTTTTTGTCTCTATATATAATATGGTATGATTTTTAAATATCACCTTTAGAATTGTTTCACACAGAGGGTAGTTGTTTTTTGTTTTCACGGAAAGAAATGGCAGTTCTTTCCTATTTTAACTATCTTTGTGGTCATAAAAAACAGCTACATGATACTCATTATTGACCCCAAAAGCAGAGAAATGACTTATTATAGATCATTAACCTATGCTTGCAAACATAATAAAGAACTAAAATACTCCACTTTGAAGAGTAAAGTTCTCTCCTCAAATGGAATAATATACAAAGAATTATGGTTGTACAGGGTGAAACACTCCAACATACAATGATACTGATTATCACAACTAAACGATATCTTATGTTAACTGTTACTTTAATGTTAACCAGTATAAGAAACGTTCTGGGAAAGGTACCTATATATATAATGGTATAGTCCTCTGGATGGAGATCGTCTGTCCTGGGTCCTTAAAATAGGCTATAAACTCATCCAGCATCCTAAATGCAGATAGTAAACAACATGAACCAAACATCCCAAACCCCTTAGTACTGTAGCAAGAGACCGTCTTTGAACATGCCTTCCTGCAGGGGAGGAGGGGGATGTTACTATTCTTAGTAGATGGGGTAAAATAGGTTCTTATTATAAGGGTTTAAGTATATTATAATAAGAATTAATGGTGGGGGGTATTTAATGATGGTTTGTTATGTTATGAAGTATGGTATGGGTAGGTACTATTGATTTATATCTTTGGTCTTTGTTTTTCAAATTATAGAGAATGATTTGTTTTATTAATCACACAGTTTAGGTTCCTCTGTGTATAATTAAAAATTATAAATATAGGGAGGGTGTGGGATAGGTACGAATACATGACAGATTTATTCTTTAAGTCTGTCAATTTATAATTGGCGGTAACGTTAAAGTATAAACGTAGTACGGATTTTAAAAAATAATTATTATGGAATTAAGGACAATAACATATAACTACATCCAAGATGGTGTTTTACAAAATAAGGTAGTTGGTGTCTTTGAAAGAACAGAATTAGAAAGTGCATTAAACGACATAAGAAAATTTTACAAAGACGAAGGTGTAAGTATAGTTAATGACATCTACGACAAAAGTTGTGATAATTATTTTTTAGAATTTGACAATGAAGAACGCAGTTACTTTTATACAAGCAACTACACTGTAAATGAGCTGAGACTTTAGTATTGAGTTTATATATTGTTGTAAAATCGTTTTAATGTTTTATAACGTTTTGCAGATTGCCGATGTTGGCGTTTTGGAACACGAAACCATCAACTTAAAATACACTTAATATGGAACACGAATTTTCAACTAAAGATGAAGCCGCCAATATTGGCAATATGCTGTTAGCAGCCGTTAATTCTGTTTTCAAAAGACACAAACCATTTTTTGTGTTTTCGGGGGTGTTTTTGAAATACGAAGTTGGACTTGAAGAATATTGGATAAAAGTATATCCAATTGAGCAACATAATTTAAACTGCAAAGGACTTCACGTTTGCCGAGTAGATACTGTAAAAGACGATAATGTTTACTATGTCAAACCTGAAAACCTTGAAAAATGGTTGCAGTCGGTTAAAAAGCATTTAGAATGGAAAAGACAATTACACAAGAAACAACTAAAAGCAGAAACAGAAGAAGATTATAATTCTATTGAATTAGCAAAGTTTATGTACAGTCGGTTTTAATGGCAACTATTTATTCCTTGCAACCTTTTTCAGATATGACATTTCTGAACTGGTTCCTTCAACCTGGTTATAATACATTTTCTTAAATAACCTTAATCTTGGTAAAATGGGAAAGATTTTATAATCAGGAGTTATTATTTTCTTGGCCTTCTTTAATTCATCATATACAGCATGATTATACTCTCTCAGGATGGTTTTTATAATTCTCTTGGGAATATTTACACCATAATGCTCCTGTATCTCTGAATGGAGTCTATCTATATAATCGGAGGATAATTTAATAACAGGCATTTTGTATGTTTTTATTATTTCTTTTTCAAATATACAATATTATAAAACATAAAACAATGATACTAAACTATGACAATGAAATCCTTTCAGTTAATTGCGGGAGGGTAAAGGTAGCCTACTTTGAAGCTGAAAAGAAAATTAAACTTATCCGCACCATTGACAACCAAATCATAACAGAAAAGCCTTTCATCTTCGAATTAAAGGCATTCGTCAAAATAGTCGGCACACAAAATATAATATTTAATCATAAGTGAAAAAGTAATGAATCCTAAAACATTAAAACAGGCTATTGAAAATGGATATACAATTATAAACATCTATGCCAAAGGATCAAAAAAATGTCGGGTTGATGTTCTATTGAAATTTTCAACTGGCATAAATAGAGGAAAGAAATTTACCTTTTCATTCTGGATCAGTTCAAAATATATGAGCAAACATTATCCCAGCGTATGGGAAAAATTTACTTACTAAAAAAGAAATCATCCATGAAAAAAATGAATAACATATCGCTGAAACTCGAAAAATCAGAGTTTGACAGCGTTAAAATTAAAAGTTCAGAGGACGCATACGACGTGATCCGCAAATTCTATCATGAGGATGTTGAGATGTACGAGTCGTTTTTTCTGTTGATCCTGAACAGGGCAAACAAAACGACGGGTTACGTTAAAATATCGCAGGGGGGGACATCTGGTACGGTTGTTGACCCCAAAATCATCGCCAAATACTCTATTGACTCCCTGGCGGGGGGCATCATTATCGCCCATAATCACCCGTCCGGTCAGCTCATGCCAAGCGAAGCAGATAAGGGTATTACAAGGAAAATAAAGGAAGGAATGTTGTTATTTGACATCCCCCTCCTGGATCATTTAATTATCACCAGTGAGGGATTTTATTCCCTCACAGACAATGGATACATGTAATTTAAACAGAAAGGAGGACAATCCATGAAAAAAAATAAAGATCTTTCTTATAGAGAAATATTTAAAAATGTTCTTCCTAGATCAATAGCAAGTAAAGCTATTTATAATATGGATACCCTAGATAGAGATTCTTTTACTTTAGTAGATACTAGACATGATCTATTGGCTGGTGCATTTGTTTGGGCAGATTCAGAAGAAGGATATAAGTATTAGTCAGATATTCAAGAGAAATATTTTAATAAATTTTTTTAGAAACATTTTAATTCTTTTCGGAGATGAAAAACAACAATCCTTTTGCCTTTACTGACAGAGTGTTAGTGGATGGTTTCTTTAACGATGATTTCTGTCAACAGAATATAGTCTTCGTTAAACATGATGACTTTCTTGCAATAAAAAATTGTGAACACATGGAAAGGAAACATACTCAATTAGGTATAGATTATATCTGGCTACGGATATATTCTAAATTATATGACTATATCCTTGATGCTTTTGATAAGAAGGACTGGGATAGGTATAGAAACCTTATGGCTGATTCCAGATACCTTATTCGTATCTCCCAAACTCATAATGTTAGTATTTCAATGACATAATAAATCTTTGTATATTGCGGGAGAATTCATGATAAAGACGGTGCATATAGTTTAACTGGTAAAATAGTATCCATTAGATACAGATGAGGGTTCGAAGCCTTTTATGCATTCTACCAATAAAGGTGAAATAACGTTCTTTGAATTATTGGTTCATTTCTTTTCATTTAAGTCGTTTTAGGGAGTATTAAAAAGGATCTATTCACCGGATCCTTTTTTACATTATTAGGGGCTGACAGGTTTAGACAGCTATTATTTGGGTAATACTGCAGTCGGGTGATTTCGTAAAAATCAAAACAACTAGATGGCAACATCAATTCTATTGGAAGCTTGAATGTCGAGGACATTATGAGCATCCCTACAAGCCTTAATGGGAAAGTTATTTCCTTTATACCAGAAGTCGAACTGGCGAAGGCAGCGTAGTCATCAAATTGACAAAAACAGGTTCTTTTATTTTCTCCCTGGATATAATAGAATATAATGATTCTATTTAAAATAATAGATAACTGGCTACAAGTAAGAAGGGTGGCTAAACTGTAGATGTATTATTTAAAAGTAGTATGGACCAGAGTTCGAATCTCTGCAGCTCCACATACGTTTCTTGTTATCGTCACAAAACAAGTGGTGGAAGTTATCTTAATTCTGGATAACCCTATTTTTAAGCTTATGAGAGTTACTTTCTTTCCTGACAAGTGTCGCCTACACTATGGGAGAGAAAGTCTCTTGTAGGCTCTTAAAACAACCTTAAACATACACTTTATGAAAACTATTGTATTTGTAAATGGAAAACCTTATTCAGCATGGCATAATGAAAAAGAAGCTAAAAAACAAATAGAAATCCTAAAAAAGAATGGATATAAGAACTGTTATTATGATTTCATCGATCATAACTATGAAAATGGTCATCATTTTGTTTTTTTCTTCAATAGGCTTTGCTGCTAACGTGCCACAGCTAAAAAATCGGTCGGGTAAATGACCACAAACTTTTAAGATATGACAAATCAAGATAATAGCAGAATACTTCAAGTAGGCGATAGTACCGACTGTTTTTTAGGTGCTGTTATACGCATACCCATTGAAGAACACTTTGCGGGTGACTACAGGTTAGAGTATGACGGTAAGTATATAACCTTATTTGGTAAAGACAATAACTATCAAGGTTTTATATTTTCGGATGACCAACCTGTGTGGTATGAAGAAATGGTTTTGATTAGCTGTGTTCTTGAAGTTAGAAACGCTACTCCAACCATTAAAGAAGTAACCGATACGGAGATTGTCGTTGACTTGGGTTGCGTATAACGTGTTGCAGCTATGAGCAGTACAGCCATGCACCACGCAATCAATTACAACTAAAGTTTATTGGCTGTATTGCTTATAGGTGCGGTTATGCACAGGTTTTAATAATTAACATTTATCACAATGGCAAAAGAATACATAGGAAGTCAAGAGCATTTCGAGGATGAAGTAAATGCTTATTATGACCAAAAAGAGCAAATGGAACGTGATATGCAAAAGCAATACGAAATGGAACGAGATTACTATCAACAACAACCGCACGAGGGTGAGCCGTCTTAAACTTGTGCATAACGACGGTGACGGTATGAGTAGTGGCACTTGTGCAATGCTTGAATTTAACCACAAAACTTTCTGTGCCATTACTTATACACATTGTTATAAGCTGGTGCGGTTTAAAAACAAGAAACTTTGAATTATGCAGAATAGTAGTTTTAATAATTTTTTGAGCGAGGGAAAATTAAACATCTTTAATGAGGATGCACTTGATTTTTTACCAAAACTTAAAAATGAAAGTATAGACCTAATTTATTGTGATTTACCTTTTGGGACGACACAATGCAGTTGGGATGAAGTGATACCATTTGATAAAATGTGGGAGCAAGTAATTAGGATTGCAAAACAAAATACACCAATAGTATTTCACGCACAACAACCATTTACAAGTGCTTTGATAATGAGTAACCCCAAAATGTTTAAATATACTTGGGTGTGGGAAAAATCAAAAGCAACAGGATTTCTAAATGCCAAAAAAAGACCATTGGTTGCTCACGAAGATATTATTGTATTTTGTAAAGGAACACCTGTTTATTATCCACAAATGACAGAAGGAATTGCATACAACAAAGGTGTAAGAAAACAACAAACTGAAAATGATGTGTATGGAAGTTTTGAACAAGTTGAAGTAAAAAGCGATGATAAAAGATACCCAAGAAGTGTTCAATATTTTAAGACTGCTGAAAGCGAAGGGAAAACTTGGCACAAAACACAGAAGCCAAAAGACCTTTGTAGATACATCATTGAAACCTATTCAAAAAATGGTGAAGTTGTTTTAGACTACACAGCAGGAAGTGGAACAGCAGCTATTGGTGTAGAGATAGGACGAACTGTTGTTTTGGTGGAGAAAAACCTTAATGAGTTTGAAAAACTCAAAGAGCGTTGGGAAGAAAAAATTATTAAAACGGATTAATAGCAATGAACTTCCAATTTAGCACGAATGTAGCACTTGCGTATAACGGCTACAAATATAAGCCGTTGAACACGAAATTAAATAGAAAATAAAAATGAATATTAACCAACAACTGATATTAAAAGCACTGAAACAATGGCTTATATTTGTTGTTATAAAACGTTAAAGATATGAAAATTAAACACAAAGCACCACACTTAGAAAAGTTAAAACACTTAGATGTGGAAGATAGAAAAGCAGTTAAATCTTACAACAATACATGTAAGAGAAAAATTAGAGCATTGAAGAAGGTTACTTCTTAATGTTTTATAACGTCTTGACTGCCGCCATTTGGCGGTTATTTAAAAGAACCAGAATTGTCTGATGGTATTCATGAAATGCTATCAGAACATAACTCTTCTACAAATAAGGTATTTTATTATTCCGAAAAAGAAGTATTTAAAATATTGAAAGACTGGGAAACAGCATGTTTAATCGCTGAATTATCTAGAGTAAATATTGATCTATCTATTTGGTTTTCTAATACTAAAAAGAAATAATTATATGAATACACTTTTCGGAGTATATTTAGGTGATTGCAAAAATCATCGACCATTAAAAGAGGTAGCATTACGGGAATGGGAACAAATATTTATAGGAAATAAAGAAGAATGTTCTTGCTATGTAAAAGAAAATCACCCGGAAGAAAATCTTTGTTATCTTATCATTGAATTATCTCATCAATCTACTGGTAAAACTAATCGTCCTATACGATTCAGATCTCAAATTATCTCAGTAGATAAAATCATAGATTCAGGAGGTATTCATAAATCATATCAACCTCCAGGGCAACAACGTAAGTGGAAGTACCATATGAAACTTTCTAATGGTACAGAAGGTACAGTAACGTATAAAGACTATATACCACCATGGAGGATAGGAGAACCTATTGTATATCGCATTAAACAAACAAATAAGGAAATATTAATAATAATCGAATAAATGGAAACCAAAACAACTCGTATTTCTAAAAAAAGAATCAGCAAAGTAAATCCTAATATTTTTAGGCTTACTATCTATTTCTTCAACAGGGAAAAATCAAATATTTTTCCTACTACTATTACTTATAAAGATGTAAAAACATTTCAGGATGCAGAAGTTATATGTAATCCTAAATTATCAGATATAAGGAAAGCATTCTGGAATAATAAAGTTATTATTGAAAATGGTAAATATTTAGAAAATTAAAAATGAAAAAAACTAAAAATAATCCCTTTATTGTTGATGAATTCAAAATAGAGGGTTTCTGTAGAGAAAACTCTTACTATGTTCGTTTTACAGATGACGACCTACATCTTTTATATAGGTATGTAAGAGATATGGGTTACAAATTGCAGCCAGTGAAACTTTCCAAAGATCCTAAACATCCTTTTAGATTCAAAATTATTAACAGAACTAATGATAAACTATATGGATGGATAAGTAAAGTAAAGGAATTAGAGAATGGTATTTGGAAAACTTCCTTCCTCTATGGTTTCTACGAAAGTCAACATAAATTCTATAATAAGTATAGTATTACGGATTATATCTATGATACAGTAGAACGGACAAAAGCAAAATTATACGCTGATAAGACTAAATGGGGAGAATCATGTTTTCGTGCTTCCTTTGGCATTATGGATCTAGAAAAGATAAATCCATTAGACTTTGTAATGTCTTTTATGGCCACTCTTAAAATAAAAACAACATGAATAAGGATAAAACGCTACAAGTAGAACTATTTGCTAATAATATTTCTTCCTTCTTTGGTCATGTTTCCTTTAAAGAGTTCTCAGGACCCGGGAAGAAAGAAGCAAGGGTATATGTCTTAAAATGGTGCTGTTTAATGATAAAAGCTTATTTTAAAATATCACATGAGTCTATTGGCAAATTATTTGAAAAAGATCATGCAACCTGCAGATACCATTGTATAACCCTCATTGGTTTCATCCAAATAGGAAGAGATGTAAAAATTCTCCCAGACTATCATAATCTTCTTCATTATCTAAATAGTTTAGGTTATGATATAAATATTATTCGAAAATATATTAAAACTCATAAAGTTCAACAATATAACAGGAGGCTCCATGCAAGAAGTATCAGAAAAGTTGACAGAATTAAAACTACGATCTACGGATAGATTTACACTTATAGAAGATCATCTCTTCTATGAATTTCTTAATGATCAGATAGATGATGAAATTTATAAAATAGATCACAGTAAAACGAAAAATTATATTCCTTTAGATAAAACTTAAACATTATGAAATTCGAAAAAGCAACAATAGTAACCTTCCATGGTAATCAAATCCATATTATCAAATCAGATAAAGATAATGGTGTGCGAATTGAACAAATAGAATCTAATGGTAATATTCATGAAATATATTTTAAGGAGCCAGAAGATTTATTCATGTTTGCCAATAAGTTAAAAGAAATAGCATTAGAAATTAAACCTGATATTAATCCTTTTAACAATAAAATATCATGAAGTTAAAAACATATATACGTTTTCTTAAACAACTTATAGATAATAACCCAGGATCAAAAAATATGGATGTTATCTATTCAATAGACGAAGAAGGAAATGAATTTAAAGAAGTTTCCTTTCCTCCCTCTATTGGTAAATATAAGAAGGAAAGTTTTAATCCTGAGAGTAGAAATCCCAATGCAATTTGTATTAACTAATAATTACAACCATGAATCGTAACCAAAGAGTAGAACAAGTATTATCTTTTTTAAGATTACTTGCAGACACCGAACATAATCCTATTTCTATTAAATGGGAAATATTACTTCCTGCTTATAATATTCCACCAGAACATAAAGACTCTTTTATTAGTACTTATCTTGATGTTTATACTTGCAAAGAACGTAATGATAAAAAATATAGTTGGAAAAAGTATCTTAAATATCCCACAAAAGAAGTAGCTGATAAACTTTTAGTAGACCTTAACCTGGATAATGAAGTGATTAACTTTATCATTCCTCCTGATGTTATTCCTTCCATAGCAAAAGAAGAACCTAAAAAGAAGAGACTAGGAATAAAGCATGCAGATATGGATCAACATTATCTGGATGTTCTTAATAAGATCTATGAGATGACAAAAGAATCATATTCCAATGTTGCTACTGCAATAGGTTCAGGTACTAATATTATGCCTATATCTGAGGCAATAGGTAGTGTAATCCTTCCTACAATCGAAGATCTTAATAAGTTAGCAGAAACCACTACAAAAAATAAAGGCAAGCGTACACACAATCATAAGCCCGTTCTTACCCTATTCCAAAAAGTAATAGTTAAATTATTTAATATTCCTAATGGTTGGAAGTCTTAAAACTATAAAATAATGAAAAAAGAATCATTACATAAACCCAAAACCTTTAATATTAGATTTGAAATATTTAGATTTTGGTTTGGGTGGAAACCTAATCTTGTATTACAGAAAAAGCTTCTTTGGAAAGAGAAGTTTGGTACACCAAGAGTGGAAATTCTTCCTCATTTAATATTTATTTGGTTATGGATAGATATTTATATTTATAAGGGAACTGAAGATGAATGGGAATGGTGGCTTTGGTTACATAAATTTAATAAAGGAAATCTACAGGAAGCTTTAGGTAATTGGCCGTGGAGAACAATTAAACCTTCTGAACAGAATGAATTGTTTGGAATTAAAGGATAAATAATGAAACAACTATCATTAAAAGAAGCAAAGAGACTTTCTATTATAAAATGGGAAGCCATAATTAATGGAGACGATTTATCTAAGCATCCTGAATTAGATAGATTAATATATAGATGTGGTTTTTGTGAAAGATGGTTGAGAAATTTCTTGGAAAAATCAATACACGATGATGAAACGCAGGAAGTAGCATGTTCTCATTGTGAATTTGCTAAAGCCATGGGATATTATTGTACGGATGAAAGAAGTATCTTTTCTAAATGGTGTGATATGGGATTTATAGATGATGAATCGAGAAATGAAATGACTATTCTCGAAATGACTATTCTCGAATTAATTAAATCAATACCAGAGGAGGAATAATATGACAAGGTATGTAGGTAATCAATGTCATCATTGTGGTATTTTCTGTAAATATGAAGGAATGGATTCTTACATTCCATATGGATGCCCTAATCCTGCAGATCCAGAACCATTTGATCCAACTATGATTTGTAAGAAATGTTCAGAAAAGTTATATAACGAATATATGACAGCATTTTCAAATGGTTCTCATTTTGGAGATTGGCATAAATCAGATGCAGAAATAAGAGCAGCAAAAGATTCAGGGCTTATTTGGATAGGAAATTCTTCTAATATTATATGGAAGGATAGAAGAATGTTTAATGAGTATATGCCAGAAAGTGCTTATAATGAACTTAAAATTTTAAATCCATGATGTATAGACTAAAACATATCCCAACAGGACTTTATTTTCATCCAAATAGAGATGAATTAACAAACAGTAAAGGTATAATCTTAAGAGTTCAATAATAAAATGGATCAATATGACCTTTTTGACACTTTTAAGCCCCTAGGAGAAACGATCTCGCCCTCACCAGTACAAGATGCCATTAAAGAAGAAAAACTTACTATCAGGAAGCTTACAGGTACTGACATAGATCGTAAAGTTTCTCCACATAAAATTAAAGAAGAAGAAATACATGACATTTCATTTTATCTTAAAGTTCTTAGAGAGGCACCTGGATTATGGGATATGAGAACATGGAAAGAATATAAGAATTCGGATCATCTTAGTAAGTTCTTGGATTATATTTATACAACAGGACTTGCAGATTTGAATTCTTGTAGGTCTGTATATGCATTAGGGATGTTAAAAGAGATGAGTGCCAATAGAGAAGATATCATTAAGGCAATGATGGAAAATAACTCTTATTCTTATAAAAAAAGAATTGCTTTATGCTGGAGGGATAAATATCTTTGTCCATGGTATAAAGTATTTAAGAATTATTCTGATTGTCCTTGCCATAAATGTAATGAAAAAAAAGATCCTAAAAGAGATGAAGTATTCCTTAATGCTAAACTTAAATGGGAAAAAGAACATAATGAAACACTTAATTTTTTAATACCATGACAATAAAAACAAAATTTAATATAGGAGATGAGGTTTGGGTAATACATAATAATAAACCTATATGTGCAATGGTACATAGTATTATTATTACATATAGAAGTACAATGCCCAAAGAAGAATATTATTTATCACTAAATTCTAACTTTTTATCCTATCCATCTAATTTGGGAGAAAGAAGTATTATTTTTAAACCTACTGAACTTTTTAAAACAAAACAAGAATTACTTAAATCCTTATAATTATGTATGCAGATTTCAAATGTACTATGTGGGAAAGAGTACTTATTCCAGATGATTTAGAGGAGGAATTTTTACAAAAAATTAAAGATGGTAACATTGAAACAGCAGAAGATTGTTTCACGAATTTATCATCTGATGATTTACAATGTGATCCATTATCTAATACTTCTTGTCCTATGACTGTAGAAGATAATGAAGGTAATTGTGTCATAGAAATATATACAAATAGTAATGAATTTCTTTATGATAATGTAAATGGTTTTGTAAATAAATAAAATTATGGCTGATAATTTAAACTATAATGAATCGAGAAAGCAATATGCTTTTGCTACCGTTAAAGAAGATGCATGGCATCACAAAGGACAGATAGTGGCAAATAAAATGACAAGTAAAGAAGCTATCATTGCTGCTAACTTAGACTATGAAGTTTTTAAAGCAAACCTTTATACAGGAGATGGTCTAAGAATAGAAACTCATTTTGCCAATATACGTAAAGATACAAATGATATCCTGGGAGTTGTCGGAAAGAATTATTCAATATTGCAAAATACGGAATGTTTTGAATTTTTTGACAATGTAATTGGGGAAGGACAAGCTGTTTTTGAAACAGCAGGAGCATTAGGTAAGGGAGAGATAATATTTATAACTGCTAAATTAGAAGGAGTATTGAAAATTATTGGTGATAATAGTCCTATTGAAAACTATATCTGTTTTATGTCTTCCCATAATAGCACTTATCCCGTTACAGCTTTCTTCACTGGTATTAGAGTAGTATGTAATAATACCCTCAATGCTGCCATGAATAAATGTATCAATAAAATCACAATACGTCACACTCTTAATGCTAAATCTAAATTTGACCAAGCTGCTAAAGTTATGGGTTTAAATACTGAATATACAAACACCTTACAAGAAGCATTAAATCATTTATCCAGTATCCCTATTTCTGATCGCAGAGCTAAAGAACTTATCTCTCGCTCCCTGATGTCTCATGATGAACTTAAAGCACTTGTTACTGACAACAATGTAGATTTTTCTATCAGAAAGAATAATATGATTAAAGAAATCTATCATTATTATATGACTGCAGATAACATTGATCCTATCCGAGGAAATGCCTATGGACTATATAATGGTATTACGGGTTTTTATCAAAATCAGAAATCATTTAAAGATGATGATAAAAAGATGTTGAGTATCATTGATGGATATGCCTATAATCACCAAAATAGAATGTTTTCTTTACTTCAAAAAGAATAATTATGACAAAAATTATAAAAATTGATTCTTGTAAATATTGCAGTTCTTATGTATCAGGATGTTGTTTAGAGTTAGATATTATGGTATCTAGTAAAAATACTAGTAAGAATACATTCCCTGAAGATTGTCCTTTAGATTCTATTGAAGCATATGAAAATAGAATTCTTCAAAAACATAAGTCTGAATCTATCACATGGTCAATAGAAGATTTTACAGATATGGCAAAAGAAATGAACTATGTTATCTCAGAAGATCGTGCCCGGGAGGCATTAGAACATATGATTTCTCATCATGACGCTTCTATAGGTATAACATGGAATACTATTGACTATTATGTAAGAGAATATGGTGAACCTAATGAAATTATAAACAAGGAGGAATAATGGAAGATAAATATGTAGTTGTTCAGTGGCCTGATATACAAATACTCATGGAGCATATAGATTTTAACAAGTATTGTTATCTTATCAATGATTATGATGGGATAATTAAATTTGGAAACTCTGCATATTTTGTATTAGAAAGTTTCTATGATACAGTAATAAAAGGAGAATCAATATGAAAAATCCATGGCAGATCTAGTAGTAGATATTCCCACATATGATGTATTTGTTACAGAACTTCGAAGATCATTCCCTGATGGAGATCTTGTAAAAACATATAACCGTATAAAGTATTATATCGAAAATGAACAGTTCTGTGCCGATGGGACTCCCATCACATATCGTTTTATTATGGATAAATATTCATCTCATATAAAACAATGGAATAAAAGATGGAAGAAAAAAGAAGATGATGGATTTCTATCCAAAGAAGCATCAGAACAAAGAAAGACTCTCTGGGATTTTATTGGAATGAAGTGGTATGAAAGAGAATTTATAATTGTAGCTGCATCTTCCGAGAGAGACAAATATATATTCGGAGAGTTCTCTACAAAATATCTTATAGAAAAACTATCTGAATTTAAAAGTCAATTTATCAATGGAAAATGAAAAAAGAAAGTATAAGAAACATGATCCATTTGACCCATTCTTACCAAGTAAGGTCCCTCCTCAAGCAATAGATATTGAGGAGGCTATTCTGGGGGCAGTATTATTAGAAGCTACAGAAGAACATGTACAAAGGATAATCTTAAAGATGGATGCAGATCATTTCTATAAATTCAATAACCAAATTATCTGTCAAGCTATTAAAGATCTTCATAAAGAAAGTAATCCAATAGATGTTCTAACTGTAACAGAACAGTTGCGAAAAGCTGAGAATTTAGAAAATGCTGGTGGAACTTTTTATATCACTATGCTAACAGACAGAGTTTCTTCTTCTGCTAATATCGATTATTGGTTTAGAATTGTATATCAGAAATTTCTCTTACGAGAGATGATCCGTATAGGTTCTGACAAAATAAGAATAGCATATGAAGATTCTGCAGACTGCCTAAATCTATTAGAAGCTTTTATCAAAGATCTAGAGAAATTAGATCCACGATTATTTGAAACTATTGCTACTAATGCAAAAGCTTTATCAAAAGAAATGTATGAAGAATTCGAATTGATGAAGCAACATCATGATACTGGTATTATTCTACCTAATATGACTTACAGTGTAGGATGGCCTAGATTCGATCAGACAGTTACTCTGGGAAGAGATAAGATCATTCTCATTGCAGGAGCTGCCAAAAGTGGCAAGAGTAGGCTTATAAGGGCTATAATGTACATCCTTTTGGAGTTATATACTGATATCTCTGTAGATTGGGTTTCCTTAGAAGATTCCAGACAAGATCTTCTTCGTGCATATCTATCTACAAAAGCATTAATAACTTCTAAAAACCTTAAAAACCGTAAGTATCCTAAGGAGAAGTTACCAGAATTAGAACACTATACTAAACGATTTGAATCTTTCGATATAGAATTTATAGATCAGACATTACGATCTGTAGATCTTGTAAATCATTTTACACAGTTTTGTGCAAAAAGAAAAGATAGATTCAATATTCTAATTGTAGATAACATTCTTTCTCTCGATGATCAGATGGATTTCAAATTCGATTCTAATGGGTTTAATAATTATGTAATGCAGAATTTACTTAAATGCAGACAAAAAACCCATGGACTTATTATTGCACTTCATCACTTCAACGATGCTCAACAAGATAGAGAAAACTTAAAAACAGGATATAGGCCTATTCTTAAAGATATAAAAGGTTCTGAGACTTTTCGTAGAACTCCTAACCAGGTTCTTATGATTAATTCATTTAACATTTATAAAGACTTAATGAGTGAATATTCAGGAGATCTTAAAACTTTAATGAATAGTCTTTTTGTAATAGATGCAGGAGCTAATAGAGAAGATTCTGTAAATGATAATGTATCATTGATTCATCTCTTTACCGATATGGCTTATGATACATTTTGGGAGATTCCTCTTCCTCCTATGCACTCTGTTATAACACCTAGTTATCCCATTGATCAAATAGATTCACATAGTATTATACCATTTTAACTAACAAATCATTAGAAACATTGTTAAAAACAGAACTTATCAAAAATAAATAATCATCGTATATTTAACAAATAATTAATTATGAGCGAACTACAACTAGCAAAAGACACTCTTCAACTAGCAAAGGACATCTATAGCCATTTTACTGCAGATGCATTAGAAAAAGCTAAAGAGATAATTGAGATTGAAAAAAGAATAGAAATATTCGAAAAAGAAAATGGGTTAGATAAACCTACTCTTTCAATTAAACCTAGTCCGGAAGAAAAAAAAGAAGTATTACCAGAAGTGCAAAATTCAACTTTATCAAAAAAAGAAGAGTTACCTTTAATTAAGCAACCTAAAAATGATCTTCCATTTTAACTTATAACCATATGGCAGGAAAACTTATTCAGATTCGTGTTGTAATGACAAAAGAAACAGATAACACTCAGGAACCATGGAATATGACAATAGAAGATAGTGAAGAAATAAAATCATATATGACTAGAGGGAAAAATCTATTGTTTAACTACAAAGGAGATATCTATAAAGCATTTGATATTTCAGAAAAAGAATTCTTATCAATGTGTAACCATTTAAAAAAATAAATCATGGCACAATCAACAATTAAATCAATTAATCCTAAGTACGATGAATCTGGTGATCAGAGAACATGGAGTGCCCAGGGAAAGAAATTTTATGATCTTGTTGTAATATTTGCAGATGGTACGTCGGGAGATTGTTCTTCCCTAAAACCAGGGGGAAATTATAAAGAAGGAGATATGGTATTATATACCGCAACAGATAATTCTAAATGTACTAATGGGAAAAAGATCAGAATTGAAAAGAAAGTAGATTCCGATGGGGGGGGAAAATCATATAATGATCCCTTAACGGTTAATAAGATAGCATTATCTATCTGTCAAACTATTGCTGTTAAACATTATCTTTTAGCTAAAGTTAATCCTTCTACAAAAGAAGAAATTAATACTCTTGCCGAATGGTATAATAACTGGGTTATTTCAAATATATCTTCTACAAATCCTTCTTATAGAGATACTATCTCTCGTAGATATTATGCATTACAATTAGCTGTAGAATGTTTACAATTTCCCACACTTGGAATTGCTAAGAAAGATCAAGTAGTAGAAATGGCAGAAACATTTCTCATTCCTATAAACAATATTGATAATGACTCCGGTTCGACAATCTGATCCATTTTCTGAATTTGTAGACTTATCTAACCATATTATATCAGGAGAACCTATACAGATCATTAAACAAGATTTAACTCTTGAGAAGAAAAAGAAACCATCTAGAGTTAAACTCTCTCCAATAACAGGTAAGATAACCGAAATATTTTTATCTAAATCTTTATTAAGTAAACTACAGTGGAAGGGAGAGCCTTATCCACTTTGTCCATATAATGTATGGAAAACACAACTGCTCAGAGATATTTCTACTCCTACTTCTGATTCTCAACTTAAGGGATTATACTTTGAAAGCAAGTGTTTGGGATCTTCGGCAAATAATGAGAAAACATATGACCTTCCCAGGCATAAAAGAACAGGAGCAAAATTATCAGATCATGAACGTATTGATGATGCCATAGATAGATTCTTTAAAGTTACAAAGGACTATAATATGGTAGTAGATCCTACATTTACTCAAATATACAATAGAGAACTTCTAATAGATCCTGATCGTAAATTTGATATTGTTATTTACCTGGAAGGGACTCTGGACTTTATTTCTCCTATTAATACAGGGAAGATAAAATACGATGCTATAAACGTAGACCTTAAACTTACCAAAGATAGAGATATATGTGTAGCATTTGAAATGGGTAACTATCATATTATGCCATGGGCATGCATGGAGAATGCAGACTTCATGGAAGCAATGTTCTACAGGAAACTTTTCAAACTTCCTTTTATGTATTTTGTATTTGATTATAAGAAAGATAATCCTGGACATGTAGTTCTTCCTATCATAACTGATGTAAATGATCCTATCCCTGCAAATGCTAAAATAGCACAACAGAGAGACTATGATCTTACTCATGTGATAAGGTGGGCGGTAGGACAGATCCTTTTCTGGGAGGCATCTGGATGGCCCTTAGAGCCATCTACAGATAACTGTAAAGCATGTCCTATCTATGATTGTAAAAGAAGAAATGAAATACAACCAATATGAGTGTTTATAAAACATATCTGGCAGAGAAATGTGAAGAGAATATGCAGTTAAAGAAAGAGAATGAAAAATTACGACAAGAACTCTTTATACTAAAAGCACAATTAGATAATGCTTTAAATACCATGGACCCGGAACAATATAGAATGATCTCTCCGGAAATGAGAATTGCACAAACAGAATATTCACCATTTAAAGATTAATAAAAAATATGAGTACAACTATAAAAACAGCAAGTTTTGAAAATTTCATGTCATTCTCAAAGATAACATGTGACTTTGATGAAAATCTTAATTATCTTATTGGAAAGAATGGATCAGCTAAGTCTACCCTTGGATTAACAGGTATATGGTTTGTTATGCAGGGCATTGCAGAAAAATCAAGTAAAGACTCTATGCCTATTATTGGAGAAAGAAAAAGATTTATAGGTAAGGAAGGTCCTACTGCAAAAGGAAGTATTGTATTCCATGACAATGTTTTAAATTGTGATATCATTGCAAAAAGGAAAATGACTAAAGATGGTACTTCTATTACATTCGAAGGACCAGAGGGAATGACATTGGATCAGAACTGGTTAAACAGTCTCTTCGATTCTTTTATGATTGCTCCTTCTACCTTTGAGAAACTATCATCAAAGGAACAAGCTATTGCCCTTGGATTAGATGTTAGTTCTTATGATCAAATTATAAAAGATCTTAAGAATGAATATACTCTTACTAATAGAGAATTATCTAAAATAGGAACTCCGGAAAAAGTAGATAAAGTAGATAAAGTAGATGTTATTCAGATTAATACTGAATTAAAAGCTGCAAGAGAATTTAATACCTTACAGGGAGAACTTGAAATACCTATTGCAGAACTACGTAATGAGATCATAGGAAATAGAAAAAAGATTTCAGATAATGAAGAAGCTATTCTTATTCTGCAAAAAGAGATTAAAGATCTGCAGGAAGAAGAACCTAAAATTATAGCAAAAGCAAAAGCTCTTTCTCAGCCAGATAAGTTAAAAGATACTGAAGTATTAGAAACAAAACTTACAGAAGCTTCTACTACAAATGAGAAAGCTGTATTATGGGATCAATATCAGAAAGAACTTTCACAGATTGATAAATTAAAGAAGGAATTAGATGACAATAAGAAGAAACAATCTGAACAAGATATCGTACGTACAGAATATATCAAAAAGATGAAACTTCCTTTTTCTAATCTTACTATCGATGAAGAGGGTAATCTCTTGTTAGAGGGAAGACCAATAAAGGATCCATTCTACTCTACCGGGGAAAGAATTAAGATTATCTTATCTCTGGCTGCATCACGTAATCCAGAATTAAGATATGCCTATGTACAGGACTTTAATCTCTTGGATAATGCAAATCAGAAGTCTATTATTGATTTTGCCAAAGAAAGCAATATACAACTTGTAATTGAATACATAGGAGAAAGTAAGACTGGATTTACCAATGCTATCTTATTACAGGATTCAGAAATTATTGAATAAATAATTACTTCCTATCCGGAGGCAGGACAATATAACTCCGGTTGATCCCGCCCCGGTGAAGGTGGATAGCGATTTAAAATAAAAGCCTTGGGAGGGCTTCGTAAAACCCAACAAAAACAGCATGAAAATACATCATTTTACAAGAGAGGACATGGTAAGTTTTGGAAACTTCCTCCTTTCCGATGCAAGAACAGAAGCGAAAATGAAACACCCTGAGTTTA
>Ga0268283_1000532_pt1 | contig 24327 bp, 18 predicted proteins | sample saktaG_13_FD_190140 | JGI IMG/M metagenome (GOLD analysis project Ga0268283, IMG submission 190140) | Saline water microbial communities from Sakinaw Lake, British Columbia, Canada - sak_2013_06_06_36m | ecosystem: Environmental > Aquatic > Non-marine Saline and Alkaline > Saline ... | reverse complement strand
AAAGGAGCGCCCCGCAATAATTCGCGCAAGCGATTATTGCTTTATTGGGCGCGGATTAGGGAGGGGATACAAACCCCTTCCTAATCTTTGGCTTCATCCCAACGGGATGTTTCCTTATTGCTAAGCTCAATCCCGCTTCCAAGCCCATCAACGCTTGATCGAGTTGCCGGTCGTCATCCGCGTGGGTGTGCTGTGCTTTGCCCTCTCTACATCTGCTGTCTTTATCAATGTCATGGCGATTTATAGCCTGCAACTTCATAGCTGAATTCCTTGATCCGCCTGATTTAATGTAAACGCAATGCGGTCATTTTCCAACAATTGTTTTAACTCTGCTTCGGTGGGTAAATACAATCGGTATTGGCTGGCGAACATCTGTTCACTGTCATTGAGTATGGAATATTTGACGACGGTTTCTTCTTTGTCGGCACATAAAATAATGCCGATGGTCGGGTTATCGTCAGGCTGTTTTTGCAAGTCGTCAAACATGCGAATATACATGTCCATTTGCCCAATATCTTGGTGCTTGAGTTTGCTGGTTTTAAGATCAAACAACACAAAGCATTTCAAAATGTAGTTGTAAAACACCAAGTCGATATAAAAATGCGAGGTTTCGGTACTGATGCGAAATTGTCGCCCAACAAACGAAAAACCTTTACCCAGCTCTAATAAAAAGCACTGTAAATGATTAATTAATGCGGTTTCCAGGGTGCGTTCATTGGCACTGGCTGGCTCAGTCAGATTCAAAAACTCAAATACATAGGGGTCTTTGATGAAGTCGTGTATGGTTTGGGTATTCGATTGTGCAGAAACTAGGTTGGGTTCTTGCTGTGAGGATAATATTCGTTCGTAATAAAAGGTGTTCAGGTTTCGCTCCAAGGTGCGCGTGGTCCAGTTTTGCTCGGCGCATTGGGTGATGTAATACTCTCTGGCCTGTGGATTTTCTACTCGCATGATGAGACGATAATGCGTCCAGCTCAATTCGCTACGCAGTGCGTAGCGAATTCCAGTCCCTTGAAATACCAGATAAAATTGCCTAAAGTTTCTAAGATTGGCAACTGAAAATCCTTTACCAAACTCAGCCACCAACGATCTCGAAAGCATGTTTATTAGGCTTTCGCCGTACTGCGCACGGTTTGCACCATTTTGCTCTTCTTCTACAATACGCTGACCCATCAACCAATAGGCTTCCACCATAGCAAAATTAACCGCTGTTGCGGCTTTTTGCCTGGCAACCGCAAGTATGGTTTTTATTTCATCAATCAGTAGCGTTGATGTATTTATCATCGTCATAACGCCAACCCCGATTCCAGCGCCTTTAATTCATCGTCCAACGCGGCAATCTCGCCCAAAATCTCACCTACTTCCCGCAACTTTTCGGGTTTGTAAAAAATCTTGTTAAAGTTTAACTCCACGCCCACGACGTTTTCCAGATACACAAACGGTTTGCTGATGTATTGAGCCATAAAGGCTTCAATGGCCGCCTGGTTGTCGGTTTGGTCTTTATGAAAAGGAATAATCTCGTAATCTTTTTGGGGGTTGGGCGTGAGTTCCACGCTGATTTCAATGCGTTCTGCTTGTGTTTTGCTTGCTTTTTTTAGACCGGCTTTAACGATGATTTTGCCACAACCCAAAGCTGTCTTGCTACCGTCTATTTCCTTAAGCAAGGTTTCCTGTTCCGTATCAAAATAATAATTACCGTGCGGGGTGGTAATCACCAAGGGCTGTTCTTTATAATCCAGACTGGCGACAAAGGGTTTGATGTCTTTTTCAAAGCAGTCGGCGAGTGAGGGATAGTGTTCTTTGTCGAAGGTCGTTAGCGTGAAATCTGTGATGTTACGCTCGCCATTGCTCAAGCTTATCGGCGTTAGTTTTTCAGTGGTTTTGCCTTTTTCCAACTGCGCGGCAAAGCTGTTGCCGTGTGCATCGACGTTGGTGAGCAGGATGGCTTGTTTGTTGAAGTAGAAAAACTCCTTGGCAAACACGCGGGCGTAATCATTATCCTGAAAGGCGGTCAAGGTGGCGACAATATCAAGTCGGCTGGCTTCATCAATTTCTTTACGCTTGGCCCCTTTGCTTTTTTTAAGCGGTTTAAATTTGTTACTGGCATTAATCAGCATCACCTTATCTTTTTGGTGGGGCTGTTTGTTTTTATTCAATATCCATAGATAGGTGTAAATACCGGTGTTAAAAAATTCATCGGTGGGCAGTTGAATGACGGCTTCGACAATATCGCTATCCAGCATCCATTTACGGATATTACTTTCTGCTGAACCGGCATCGCCGCTAAACAAGGTTGAGCCGTTATGCACCACCACGCCAGTGCCAACATTATCCAGCTTGGCAATAAGATGCTGCATAAACAGTAATTGTCCGTCCGAGATAGACGGCAAAAATTTAAAACGACCGGTTTTATCATTAATAATATCTTTGTCGTAGCCTTTCCAGCTTACGCCATACGGAGGATTGGCAATGACCACATCAAATTCTTCATTATAAAACTTGTCATCCACCAAGGTGTTGCCGTGTTCTATTTTGGAATCCGGGCGAAAGCGACTTTCAATTTTAGCCAGTGCATACAGCGCGTCGTTCCAATCTTGGCCAAAGGTTTGAGTGAAACGTTTAAATTTTTGGTTGATGCGATCTTCAACACCGTACACCAAATTGCCGCCACCACAAGTGCAGTCGTAGATTTTGAGCAGGATATCGGATTCTTGGATTTTAGCCGTGACAATCTCGGCAATCAAGGCGATGACATCGTCTGGGGTAAATTGCTCGCCCGCCGTTTCCGCTGATATGTCCGCCCATTTGCGTTTGATGTGTTCTTCAAGCGTGGTTATTTCGGAGTTGTTAAACGGCTTAAGGTCAATCTCGCTCCATTCTTGGGTGTAGCCCAACAAGACTTTTTTGGCTTTGAGCTTGGTAATGACGCCTTTAATATCCAGAAATTTTTCACCATCACCGGCGTCCACCCCCAGCAAGTCTTTGGTTTCACCATCAAAACCGTGTAAATAAGCGTCAAAATCAATATCGAAAGCTTTGTCGTTGGCGCAAATATCCTTGAGCGTTTTATTATGCTCAAAGATATACACGTTGTAGCCTTGACCTTTGTCCTTGATCATGTCGATAAAATCCTGTTTATCAATGTCAGCCAAAGCTTCTGCGCCGATGGTATTTTTAAGCTCATCGAGCATTCTAATCAGGCGGCTTTCAATCATCACCAAGGCAAAAAACGGCATCATAAAAGACGGCCATTCGGATTCTTTGATACCCGACCCCCTTAACAAATTGGCGGTATTCCATATCTTGGATTCGTATTGGAGGATGTTATTGCTCATTATTTTGTGGCTCTTGTTGTCAGTATTGACCTTCCTCTTTTGAAAAAGGGGAGGTGAAGCGAGGCGGCAGCGGGGGATTTATAGTCTTTCAGAAATTAAACTTCCATTGCACTGCGTTTTGAACCCGCACGGATACCATCCCTTTGAGGGATGTTATCCGTTAGTATCGAAATTATTGGTATCCTTCATGGAAGCCCAAAAGTAGTTGACACTTTTTTATCACAAAAATGATAATAATTAATGATCTTTTCGAACATGCATTGTTACCTTACATTTGGGGTAATTGATGCAACCCCAAAATTCATGGCCTGCATTGAGCCCTTTCTTTGTTGTTCTTTTAACTAATTTGATATTGCAATTTACACAAGTAGGTGTCTTATATGTGTCTTGATCAATTAGTTTATCAATTTTTTTCTTGTCTTCGACTTCAAGTCCATTAATCATGCTAACAAATTCTTCACCATCAATAAGTATTAATGCTTTGCCCTTGGCAAAAGTTTTTGCATCGTTAGTATAAGTAGATGTTGTTAAAAAAATACCATGCTTAACTCGCTCAGCCGCCATTACTCCATATAGTTCACGAATCAAGTTAACCCCAATCGGCTTATCCCATGATTTGCATTGAGCAACAGCAATTACATTACCATTTTTGTCGCTCACCTTCATATCCATCCCACCATCCGCTCCGATACTTGTTACTTTTGCGTCACAGTTTTTTAGTATCAGATATTCCATGCAAACATCTTCAAACAGCTTCCATTCCAATTCTTTTAAAAAAGCTTTATCCCATTTTGCAATGCCCTCGTTTGCTGAAAAAGGTATATCACAAATGGGTGGAGCGCATTCTTTCAACCGAATATCCACAAGTTCAGGTCGAGCATGGGTTGTTGTATCACAAGAAGCTTGCTTGTATCTTTTCACTCCTTTTTGAAGGGGCATCTTTTTGGATTTTTTATACTTAATCTTCTCATTGTAGTTATTTACAATGCCCCCTATTATTATTATAATGATCACGAGGGCAATTAATACTCTCCAAAAGTTATTCATTTATATACTTTGAACATGATTGGCCTCCTGTACTTCTTTAGATTCTTTCCAAAATTAAACGAGACAAGCGTAGGCCGGAATAAGACCACCCAAGCGTAGCGCGTGGTGGCGTTTCCGGCACACGTGGCCGGATGCCGGAAACGCTTGTTCTCGCTTGCGCTCGAAAAGTCTTATTCCGGCCTACGCCATTTCTGATATGCAATCTTCACATTGGGATTGGGGAAGACACTGCGGTTTGTCGGGTTACGCTGTCGCTAACCTACCTACACGGCTTACAGATAACATCCCTTGAAGGGATGGTATCTAACCCGGCTTAAGTTGATAGCCAAAACGTGAGTAACGGGATTGCAAATCCCGTCACGCTAGAACCGCCCTTATCCGTGTTTATCCGTAAAATCCGTGTTATCTGTGTGCTATTTTTTAACAGTCGAATTTCCGCTATTTTATCAAACTCAGCAAAACCCCGGCGGCTACCGCAGATCCAATAACACCGGCTACATTAGGGCCCATGGCGTGCATCAACAAGAAGTTATGGGGATTGCTTTCCAAACCTATCTTGTTGGCAACCCTTGCAGCCATTGGCACTGCCGACACACCGGCTGCACCAATCAATGGATTGATAGGCGTGTCACTGAATTTATTCATGATTTTTGCCATAATAACACCTGAAGCGGTGCCAATAGCAAAAGCGACCGCACCCAGTGCCAGAATACCCAGTGTTTGTAGCTGTAGAAAAGCTTCAGCACTTAACTTTGATCCGACTGCTAAACCTAAAAATATGGTGACAATATTGATCAGTTCGTTTTGTGCGGTTTGACTCAAGCGATCCACAACACCGGAAGCGTTCATTAAATTACCCAGCGCAAACATACCGATCAACGGTGTCGCAGAAGGTAATAACAAAATAGAGAGAATCAACAACATCAACGGAAATACGATTTTCTCCGTTTTGCTGACGGCACGCATTTGCTTCATTTCAATTTTGCGCTCATCTTCTGTGGTTAAGGCTCGCATGATGGGCGGCTGAATTAAAGGCACCAGCGCCATGTAGGAATAAGCCGCCACCGCAATGGCTCCCAATAAATCAGGAGCCAATTTTGAGGCCACATAAATGGCGGTAGGGCCATCGGCTCCACCAATAATACCAATGGCAGCGGCATCTCTTAAGCTGAATTCCAAACCGGGTACCACATTAAGTGCCAAGGCACCCAACAATGAAGCAAAAATACCAAATTGTGCCGCAGCACCCAATAGTAACGTTTTAGGGTTTGCCAGCATGGGACCAAAATCAGTCATTGCCCCGACCCCCATAAAAATGAGTAACGGGAAAATTCCGGCTTTAATACCATAATAAAGGTAAGATAAAAGTCCACCTTCTTCAGCAATGCCGGCAACCGGAATATTACTGAGAATGGCACCGAAGCCTATCGGCAATAACAGTAAGGGTTCAAAGTCTTTTTTAATGGCAAGAAATAATAATAAAAAGCCAATCAGCATCATAAAAGCCTGGCCACCAGTAAAATTGTATATCCCAGTACTGTGCCAGAGTGATTGCAGATTTTCCATAAAATGTCTCTTGATAGTGTGCTTTGTTACAAAGAAATCAAGGCATTACCGCCGGCAACTGCGCCGCCTTCCTTGATATGAACCGCACTGACGGTGCCGGCAAATTTAGAGCGCACCTCGGTTTCCATTTTCATCGCTTCCATAATAACGACAACCTCTCCTTCCACAACCGAACTGCCCACTTCCACCAATATTTTCAGTATATTACCTGCCATTGGCGCGTAAACGACTGCACCTGTGACTTCAGGTGCGGCAAGACTTTTATCGGCTGCTGGTTGAATAGTCAGTGGCGCACCCACCGGCCCTACGGTTACGTTAAAATTTCTACCATCCACATTGACGGTATAAGTCTCGGGGACGTTATCAACTTTCGCTGCTTTTGGCGCATTAGCTGCGGCAAAAGCCAAGGCATCGGGCGCTGCTTCAAATGCCGCAGGATTGCCACGGTTAGCCAGAAACTTCCAGCCGACTTGAGCAAACATGCCATTAATCAAGGCATCTTCTTCGATGTTTTTAGCGAGTTTTACGCCCTCAACTTTAGCTTTTTCTATGACTTCAGCGATCAATTTGTCCATTTCCGGCTCGATTAAATCAGCCGGGCGACAGGTAATCGGTTGCGCACCGTTGAGCACCCGGTCTTGCAATTGTTTATTTACCGGCGCAGGCGTGGCACCGTATTCACCTTTTAATACGCCCGCCGTTTCTTTGGTAATGGTTTTATAACGCTCACCATTCATCACATTCATCACTGCTTGTGTTCCCACAATTTGTGATGTGGGTGTCACCAGCGGAATAAATCCCAAGTCTTCGCGTACTCTTGGTATTTCGTGCATCACCTCATCAAACTTGTCAGAAGCATCCTGTTCTTTCAACTGACTTTCCATGTTGGTCAACATGCCGCCAGGCACTTGTGAAATCAAAATGCGTCCATCGACCCCTTTAAGGCTGCCTTCATATTGGGCATATTTTTTACGTATCTCTCTAAAGTAATGCGCTATTTCTTCCAGCTTGAGCAAATCCAGGCCGGTAGCCCGCTCAGTGCCTTCAAGACTGGCAACAATGGTTTCGGTCGCGCTGTGACCGTAAGTCATACTCATTGACGAAATGGCGGTATCCACATTATCGACACCGGCTTCAGCGGCTTTAATCAATGTACCGACACTTAAACCGGTCGTTGCATGGCAATGTAAATGGACAGGGATTTTGGTACTTTTTTTCAAGCGGCTGATCAGTTCAAAGGCCTCGTAAGGCTTAAGCAAACCGGCCATATCTTTAATACAGATGGAATGTGCGCCCATATCTTCAATCTGTTTGCCCAGATTAACCCATGAATCCAGCGTATGTACCGGACTGGTGGTATAAGAAATAGTCCCTTGGGCGTGTGCGTCGGTAGCAAGTACGGCTTTTACCGCATGCTCAATATTACGCATGTCATTCATGGCATCAAAGATGCGAAAAACATCAATACCATTGATGGCACAACGCTCAACAAACTTGTCAACCACGTCATCGGCATAATGACGATAGCCTAAAATATTTTGCCCTCTCAGGAGCATTTGCTGTTGGGTTTTAGGCATTGCCACTTTCAGTAAGCGCAATCTTTCCCAAGGATCTTCACCCAGATAACGGATGCATGCATCAAAAGTAGCGCCACCCCATGATTCAATAGACCAGTAACCGATATCATCGAGTTTTTCACAAATCGGCAGCATATCTTCTATGCGTAATCGAGTGGCTAAGATTGATTGGTGCGCATCACGCAAGACAACTTCAGTGATAGCTAGGGGCTTTTTTTTATCTTTGGCCATTCTTAATTTTCTCCGGGAACCTTTACAGGATGTTAATCACTGACCTTTTGGGTCGATTGAATGTATTAAATATAAAACCATTTATAGACTTTCAGAAATTATATTTCCAATTCGAGTCGCTGTAAGTTCATACAGATAACATCCCTTGAAGGGATGTTATCTGTCGACAGAGAAATTATTTATCTGAAAATGTATAGATGTCAAACAGTACACAGCTAACCAACACTTTTTAACTTTATTTATGCTTACTTCGATACTGATGCACCGCTGCCGTAATCGCAGCAATGACGCTTTTGTCAATACCACTCGATACCGTTGCAGCTGCCCCCATAAGAGGTGATTCCGGAAAAAACCGCTGCACCAATGAAGACATGATATTGATCGCAACCACCAACATGGTCAAAAACAAAAACACAATGCTCATTCCGGCAAACATCAATTCAACTCCACTACTCATCATTTCTGTCATATTGCAAAACCTTATGTTGAAACGCTTGAATCTATTGAAAATACTGATACCTTAAGTACATTATCCATAAAACCACGTTGCTAAACAAACTAAAGATAACAAACACCTTTGATTTTAGATTGTCCTTGCTATTGATGGGTGACAAATCAATTCCTGATTGGCGAGGAACCTTAGTTGGCATCTACCTGTGTGGATGGTTTATGCCGATAATACTGAGACAGTATTTGCTTTGCACCAATTATCCTAAAAACCTCATTTAGCCACAAATTTACACAGATAAGCACTGATAATACATGATGTTACGCACTGCTGACAACTAACCAAAAGGGTGATCAAAAGAATTAATCCAACACGCTGTTTATCTCAGTAAATCCGTGTTTATCTGTAACTCAACTGCGTTTTTTAGGATTATAGATTCACATATTTACTTTGCACTTTAGCGTATACAGGCATCTAGGCCAGATGGTGTGGGCCGATCTATTAATTACGGAAATATTGATGAGATTGATGGCAGCAAGAATTCAAGGCTTTTTAAAACGAATAGTTAACTAATTTGTAAGCATTCACTTCCCCCTTTGAAAAAGGGGGAGAGCATAGCGAGGGGGCAGAGGGGGATTTCTCTAATAAAATCTCCCCTAACCCCTCTTTGTTAAAGAGGGACTGAATGATTACACTAATTTTTGATTATATTTTGTATAGTTACAAATGAGATAGTCACTGTCCAAGATACACAACACAAGTTGTTTTCTGTATTTAAATTTTCATTTGATTTTACAATATATGCGTATAAAAACTTATCCATGATTTTTTATAGTTATCAAAATTAATATTAAGGTTAGTGAACTATTACTTGCATATATATAGGAAGACTTCCGTTATTAATCCTGAAGATTGGAGGTTTTTTTTGATAGATGGAACAGTGGTTGATACGACGAAAAAAGGCAGGCCGATAGCCAGAAATAACGTCCAAAGCAGCCAGAGTGTTGGATTGCTGTCAGTGGGTGGGGCGATATTTTCCGGTAAAGCTAAAGACAGCGCCAGAAAGCTGATAAGAATAACGATCGTATGTATCTGAATTTGACGATGTTGACCAAAACGTGTGGAAATAGTGTGCGCATAAAGATAACCCAGAAACAAAATACTTTGATAAAACACCATGCAGGTATTCCAAACCGCTGGAGAGCCGCCCAGTAAAGGTAATAATAACTTCCCGAACAAGGGTTGCAGAACAAACATCAACGACGCACTGGTAAATAAGGTGCCTGCAAATAATATTATCAAGGATAAACTGTGGTCGGCTTTTGCTTCTGGAGGGTAGCTCATTATTTACATTTTTTTGCCTGAAATTGTAGAATTTTTCGCCAACCGCAGATTATTGATTAAATCCGTCACTGCATTTATTAAGGCATCAGTCATGCCCTGATAATCAGCCGACAGGCCGCTACGTGCAGTTTTTTCCAACAAGCTGGCACAGTCTTTTGCCGACGCGGCATAAAAATAGGAGACCGCTCCTTTAATGGCGTGCGCGGAATTAGCCAACGCCGGCAAATTACCTTCCGCCTGAAACTTGACTAATTCACTGAGTTGTATAGGGACTTCTGTTAAAAACAGCACTATCATGGTGTCCAGTAAAGCACTGTCGCCATCCAGGTTGTCAAGTGCTGCGGTGGTGTCCCAAACATTCTGGTCACTTGATGCTGGAGCAACGCTTAAAGGCAGCGCTATTTCCGCCAGTTGATTTCCTAATCGGCTGGCTAGCATGGCTGTCAGTTGCTCGGTGACAATGGGTTTGCTTAAATAATTATCCATCCCGGCAGCCAGACATTTTTCCCGTTCGCCTTCCAGGGCGTTGGCGGTGAGTGCTATCACGATTTGATGCGGAATACCCTGTCGGGCTTCCAGCAAGCGCAGTTCAGCGGTGGCGATATAGCCATCCATGACCGGCATTTGACAATCCATTAAAATCAAATCATAGGTACTGTGCGCCAATTGATCCAGCGCAAGCTGACCGTTTTCAGCCAGATCCGGAAAAATGTCGTATTTGGCCAGCTTGGCGACAATGACTTTTTGATTGATTTTGTTATCTTCCACCACCAGCAATTTTTTGCCCTGATAACTGGGCCGTTTAATATCGATCCGTTCCGGTTTTGGGGTTACTGCCAAACCACCCTGCAAGGTATTGACAATAGCCTCGAATAGTTGCAATTGACGTACGGGTTTCAATAAAAGTTGGACAATCCCGGTGCCTTGATAATCGGCAAGACTGAGCGGCTCACCCGATGACAATAAAATAATCGGTATCTTCGCCAATGCGGGTATTTGAGCCAGGCATTTTGCCAGGGTTAAACCATCCATTATCGGCATCTGCCTATCCAGCACAATTAAATCATACTCCCCCTGTTGGGCTGAGGTCTGCAAGTGTGCAAGCGCGGCGCTGCCATTATCGGCCTCGCTGACCGCTACCCCCCAACGGTTTAGATAGGTACTCAAGATGTAACGGTTGGTGGCATTATCATCAACAATCAGCACGCGTTTACCGGAAATATCCCAAGAGGCTGTAACGGGTTCGACGCTTTCACTGGGCATCATCGGCAAGGTAAACCAAAAACAGGCACCTTTGCCCAACACGCTATCCACACCGATAGCGCCGCCCATCAGCTCGACCAGCTTCTTGCTGATCGACAAGCCCAGACCGGTGCCACCATAGCTGCGCGAAGTGCTGCTGTCCGCCTGCGAAAACGGCTTAAATAACTGTGATTGTTCCGCTGCCGAAATGCCAATGCCGGTATCACGCACTTCAAAACGCTGCTCATTTTGGCTATCGGCAAGGACTGACGGGGTGACGCTCACGGAAACTTCGCCCTGTGCGGTGAATTTAACGGCATTACCGATCAAATTAGTCAGAACTTGCCGGATACGTAAGGAATCGCCCCGCCACCTTAAAGATAGATCTACAGGCAATGAACAGTTCAATTCCAGCCCCTTGGCATGGGCTTGTCCGGCAAATACCGCGCAAATGTCATCGATCAGATCAAACAAATTAAAATCAATCTGCTCCACGTCAACCTTACCGGCTTCCAGCTTGGAAATATCCAAAATATCGTTAATGATGCCCAGCAAGGTTTTCCCCGAACTATACGCGGTTTCAAGCCAATCACGCTGGATAGATGTCATGTCGGTTTCACGCAGCAAATCCAGCATGCCCAACACGCCATTCATGGGGGTGCGGATTTCATGGCTCATGTTAGCCAAAAACTCCGATTTTATCCGCACAGCATCCTCGGCCAATTCCTTGGCTTTAAGCAATGCATTGGCAGCCTCGTGCTCCAGAGTCATATCGTCGATGAGTTCAACGGTACCTTTTTCAGGATCGTTGCTATCCAGGGCTTGTCCTGAAATCATGCCCCAAAAAAGACGACCGTCCTTGCGTATAAGCTGCTGTTCGAAGCGAAACTTGGCACTCGCGACCTCCTTGATGCTTGTTTGATAAACCGCTTCATCCGGGTAAAGCAGACGTATTGGCATGCCGTCGAGCTCTCCGGTGGCGTATCCGAGAATTTCTTCCAGCTTACGGTTGCAGCGCACGATAATGCGACCCTTGATGAGCGCGATACCCAAGGTTGCAGAATCGAAAATGGCGCGTTCTTCTTCATTGGTGATCTGCAAAATTTCATCCAATTGCCGCAGAACTTCCATTTGCCTGTCCAGTTCCCGTTCCATTTCTATCCGTTCGGTGATGTCGTAAAACCAACCCAGCACGGCATCATTGCCTTTATACGGCATCGGCATGTAGGATGACAGCGCCCAGAACTTTGAGCCGTCGTCCGGATTGCGAAACTCAATCTGACGGTTGAGGACGGGATTGCCGTTCGCCAGTTCCGCCATTATCGTTTGACAATCTTCGTCGTTGGCGTAATAGCGCTGGGGATTGACATCAATAACCTGTAGATTCTTGATCAGCTTGGCGTAGCTTTGGTTATAAAACACTAACTCGCACCCCTGATTAACGGTAATGCAGACGCCGATAGGGCTAACATCGAGGATGTCGAACAGGCGCTGCTCACTATCAATGATCAGTCTTTCGTATTGTTTGAGCTTTGTAATATCCTCTTTTACGGCGACGAAGCCGATAATGCCCCCCAGATCATCCTTGATGGGTGATATGGATGTCTGTTCCCAGAAGAGTTCACCACTCTTCTTTTTATTGTGGAAATGTCCCCGCCAAACCTTACCAGAAAGGATAGTGTTCCAAAGCTCCCTGTACGAATTCGAAGTAAGCTCCCCTGACTTGAGAATCCGAGGATTCTGGCCCAGGACTTCGGCAAAGGTATAGCCCGTCACCTGACAGAACATCGGATTGACATATTCAATGGCACCCGTGATATCGGTGATGATGATAGTGGCGGGGCTTTGTTCCACTGCGATGGAAAGCTGGCGCAGCTTATCATCGGCTCGTTTGCGCTCGGTGATGTCCAAAAATGTGACCACAGCCCCGACAACCTTCCCGTCCTGGATTTCCGGATACGACCAATACTCGGCAGGAAAAGAAGTGCCGTCAGAACGCCAGAGCACCTCGTCATCCACATGCATACGTTCCCCTTTATGGAACGCTTGAAAGATACGGCAATCTTCAACGGGAAAGTGCGTACCATCTGGGTGTTTTCCGTGAATCAGCCAATGCATGTTCTTGCCAAGCAGATCATCAGAATGCTGGTAGCCCAGCAGATGGAGACAGGCGTTGTTGCAGAAGGTGCAGTCGCCGTTCGTGTCAATGCCGTAGATTGCTTCGGCCGTGGAATTGAGCAGGAGATGGATCTTTTTTTGCTTCTGCCTGATCTCGCGGGTCAAGCCTTCGGCGATGCGGTCGGCGTTGGCTTGCGTGTTGATCACCGAGCGTAGTAATCCGAACAACAAGCCACTGAGTGCAAGGCTACCCGCCAGGGTTGCCCAGGCCGGTGCGAAATCGATGGCAGATAGCGGTCTGGTACGTTCCAGCACCAACAACCACAGATGACCGTTGAAATCGATCGTCCGTTGCTGGTAGAGCAGCGATGGCACATCCGCTGTGCTGCGCGGTTGGCTATCGTACAACAGACTGGCAGGCGTTGCCTCCCGTCCATCGTAGATAGTCAGTTCAATGGTTTTGCCTTCGTGGTTCACCCAGTCGGCCAGTATGCCGGTCATGAGATCGTTCATACGGTAGGGGCTATAAGTCCAGCCGACCAGTGCTGACTGCCTCTGTTCCACCGTGTCCACCGGTGCGCCGTTGCGATAGACTGGGACATACATAAGAACGCCGGCCTGAACGTCAGCGCCGGTCTCCTGCACCAGTTCAACCTTGCCGGACAATACCGCCTCGCCGGTGTCGCGTGCGTGCTCCATGGCGGTTCGCCTGACCTGCTCGGTATACATGTCGTAACCGAAGGCGCGCAGGTTGCGGTCGCGGAAGGGTTCCAGGTAGATGATGGACGTGTAAATTGTGCGCTGGCCGGGCGGTTTTACGGTATAGTCGAAAAAGCCCTCGCTACGAATCTTGGCAATGTGGTTGGTCAGCTCATCCTCTGGAATGACTTGTGCAAACCCGATCCCTTGCACACCGACAACACTTTGCTTGGCTTGCAGTTTCTCGACGTAGGCTTGCCACTCTTTGCGCTCAACAGAAACAGAGGCTGCAAAAAGGGCGCTGCCACCCCGAAGAATCAGCGCGTAAGCACCCAAGCGATCTTGGATTTTGAAGGTGACCTGATCGCAGCTAAAAGCGAACTGCCTCAGCGCCGCTTGTTCAATGCCCTGCTTGACCTGAAGGCTGGTGAACCCGGTCGCCAGCAACCCGGCGCAGAGTGTCGCCCAAGCGAGTCGTGTTTTTCTAAATAAACGGCCTTTAAACATAGGATATAGAATCCGTCGTAAAGTGGTTAAGTTTTGGAGGTAGTGTGCCAATACCTGGAAATCTGCCAACTTTTAACATATAGATTTTCAGATAAATAATTTCGATGATAACGGATACCATCCCTTTAAGGGATGTTATCCGTGTGGATTCAAATCGTCGCGAAATGGAAGTTTAATTTCTGAAAGACTATAACTGCGAACGTAGGCAATCCGATTAATCAATGCAGAATTATTCTAGCATACGTCCAACCGAAGTAACATTGAAACTCAGTTGGTAAAATGAATGGTGAGATCATGTCTTGCAAAAAACGATGGCTACCCACTTTAGTCAGGACAAATCTTGATTTCAGGGAATTCAGCGACAAGCATTAGGCGTAGGCCGGAATAAGACCACCCAAGCGTAGCGCATGGTGGCGTTTCCGGCACTCTGGTAGCGGATACCGGAAACGCTTGTTCTCGCTTACGCTTGAAAAGCCTTATTCCGGCCTACATCTAGGCGTAAATTAGGTAGGCTGCGTGATGCGCCCCCTACTACTTAAAGATATTAATTCACCACGAAGACAAGAAGTTCACGAAGAAAAACCAAAGAAAAATCTTCGTGTCTTCGTGGTGAAATGTCTTACTTGATGTCTATGGGGTTACGCTGTCGCTAACCCGACAAAAATTTACTTACTGTTTACCAACGCGGCTATCGCACTGTCATAATCAGGCTCATCAGCCAATTCATTCACTAATTGCGTATACAAAACATCGTCATGTTCATCGACAATAACGACTGCCCGAGCCGTTAATCCGGCAAGAAAAGTATTAACCAGTTTTACACCGTAATCATCGGCAAAAGTTGAGCGAAAGGTTGATAAAGGAAAGACATGTTTTAAGTCTTCCACTTCACAAAAACGACATTGCGCAAACGGTAAGTCAGCGGAAATAACCAACACCACCGTGTTATGCAAGTGCGCTGCTTTCTCGTTGAACTTACGCGTTGAAGCGGCGCAGGTAGGCGTATCCAGACTGGGTACAATGTTAAGCACCTTGTTTTTACCGGCGAAAGTTGCCAGGGTTACGTCCACCAACTTGGCGTTTGCCAGAGAAAAATCGGGGGCTTTACTGCCCACTAACGGTAGTTCGCCTGAGGTATGAAGCGGCTTGCCCTGAAAGGTAATTGTTGCCATGACTTAATCCTTATTGTGGTTTTTTTAAAGCAGGTTTAAAAGCAGATTCAAGGTACAAGGTTAAAGAGCTGCACCTTGTACCTTTAGCCTTAGTACCCTAATCTTTTTTGGTTTTTGCTCTTTTCGCCAAACGTACACGCTTTTGTACACTCCAATCGGTGAGTTTCTTTTTCTGGCCGTGAAAAGGGTTGACCGGTGATTTAAATTCCATACGGATGGGCGTTCCTGACAATTTTAGTTTATCGCGAAAATAATTCATCAAATAACGCTTGTATGAAACCGGCAACGCATCGGTTTGTACACCATGAACTACCACAACCGGCGGATTTCGTCCACCCTGATGCGCATATTTTAGCTTGATACGACGGGTATTGATAATCGGTGGCTGATGTGCATCGGTTGCTTCTTTCAGAATTCGGGTCAACACCGGCGTTGACATATCAATCATCGCGGCTTCATATAACTTGGACACCACATCAAACAACTTGCCAACACCACTACCATGTAATGCTGAAATAGGATGTTTTTCGGCAAATTCAATAAACGACAATTTCACATCAAGTTGTCGTTTAATAGTGTCTTTTTGTTCGGTCGTTATGCCGTCCCATTTATTGAGACCAATAATCAGTGCCCTGCCCGCTTCTATCACCAGACCTAATAAATGCGCATCCTGATCAGCGATACCATCGCGTGCATCAATTAAATAAATGACGACATTCGATTTTTCAATCGCTTGCAAGGTTTTAATGACACTGAATTTTTCAATGGTTTCCGAGACTCTGGAGCGCCTGCGCATTCCCGCTGTATCAATCAACGTAAACTGTTTGCCACTGCGCTCAAAAGGAATATAGATGCTGTCGCGTGTTGTTCCTGGCTCGTCATAGACAATAACCCGTTCTTCACCCAGTAATCGATTGACCAGCGTTGATTTACCCACATTAGGCCGGCCAACAACGGCAATGGCAATACCTTTGCTGATATCTTCATTGGCATCTTCAGTTTCTGGCGGCAACAGTTGATTAACCCTTATCAATAGCTCGGGAATGCCTCTGCCGTGTGAGGCAGCAATCTGCACCGGCTCACCCAGTGCCAGCGAATAAAAATCTGAAGCCGCTAGGGTGGCATCAATACCATCAACTTTATTGGTGACCAAAAGAATCGGTTTATCCAACTTTCTCAGGCTGTCGGCAATCACTTTATCTGAAGCACTCAGACCTTCGCGTGCATCGACCAGAAACAACACGAGATCGGCTTCTTCCAAAGCGACTTGCACCTGCTTGCGGGCAAAGCTTTCTATGCCTTCGGCATCATCGGCTATACCACCGGTATCGACAACCAAGCAGGCACGATCGCCGTGCTTGACCCGGCCATACTGGCGGTCTCTGGTTAGGCCAGGAAAATCTGCCACGAGGGCTTCACGACTCTTGGTTAAATAATTAAATAATGTGGACTTGCCAACATTAGGACGCCCTACCAGGGCAATTACAGGTAACATAATTAGGGTGACCGGGTTTTTAAAGCGGCAAGAGTGCCGTCTTTTGCATAAATATAAACGGTATTATCTACCACGACAGGCTTGGCTTCTATTGCACTATCGGCAACTTTTATACGGGCTAGTTGCCGACCATCAGTCGTAGACAGCCAATGCACGTAACCTTCAAAATCGCCTACCACTACATAGTTTTCATAGACAGTCGGAGCAGTTAATTTTCTTTGATGTAAATCTTTTTGTTTCCATAAGGACGCGCCACTGCGCTGTTCCAGTTGCCAAACATCATCGGTCGTATCTGATAAATACAGGGACCTAAAATCATGGCTTAAGCCGGTATAAGAAGAAATAGCTTCGTTACGCCACAACACATCACCATCCAACTCTGATACAGCTGCGGCTCCGCCGTGATAACTGGCAATATAAATAATGCCCGATACCTCTATGGGGTCGACGTCAAGATCGACCAATCTTTCAACTTCAGATCGTCCTTTGGGAATGGCGACACTGGTTTCCCAGGCATATTTGCCATCGGCTAAACGCAAGGCCATTAGTTTGCCATTATCGTAACCCTCAATAACATTATCCCCAACGATAATAGGGGCACCGATTCCGCGCACACTTAAAGCGGGAGCGGTATGTTCATAATTCCATAATTTTACGCCGTTCTTTTCATTGAGGGCAATAACCTCGCCATCAGTGGTTCGAACGATCACGATGCCCTTGGCAATAACCGGCACAGAAAGCACTTCACTGGATACATGCGACTTCCAGAGCAGGTCACCGTTCTCACTATTCAAGGCAACCACGTCTGCATCACTGGAGCCCAATATCACGGTGCCTACGCCCAGACCGGGGCCTGCGGAAAAATGTACGTCCGTCTTTGCTTCCCAAATCAGGCGTCCCGTGCTTAAATCTCTGGCCTGCACCAAACCATCCCTGTCGGCCGCCAGTATTTTACCAAAACCAATAGATGGCACCAGTTTTAAAGATTGTTCGTCCGTACCTACGCCGACTGATTCATCCCACAACTTTTCAATCTTTATTTCAGGTACATATTCAACCAATAAAGCGGGTGGATCAGAATTGTCTTCGCCCCCTGAAAAATAATTGGAAATGCCTGAAATAGATTCATCGAGGGTATCAAAGGCAGCACAACCTGCCAATGTTAAGCAACAGCATAAAAGCGTAATCAGGCGCATTATTTTTGAACTTCTACTTTTTCAGGTGAGGTCAAATCATCAATTTTAAATTGCAGCAACGGTGATTTATAGCCGTTTTCCAAAGCTTTTTGATAAGCAGTTCGCGCTTGATCCAAACGGTTCAGAGCTACATACAAATCACCCACCAACTCATCATAGTTACCTGAAAAGCTGGATGAGGTTACGGGATCAACATCGTTAATTAATTGTAAGCCCTGCTCATATTCGCCACTGGCCAGCATTAAACGAACCAGCCTAATTTTGGCGACGTTGCTTAATTCTTTATCAGTTCCAGCGGCTATGCCCTTAAGAAGCGTTTGTGCTTTAAGAATATCACCTTGCTGAACTTTTAATTTTGCCAGCAAAAGACTGCTATAGGCTGCATATTCTGTTTTGGGATATTCAGACTGTATACGCTCAACCAACTTTTCTGCACTGTCTTTTTTGTCAGCCCCAACCGCCACAATTAATTGGCCGTATAATGCAGACGCCTGCTCTGTTTGAGCCTTTTTATGAGCCTGCCAGTAATTCCAGCCCAGAATAATAGCAACCCCCAGAACCAGACCAATAATGGTCGATTGTCCATTTTCTTTCCACCATCTTTTTACTGCGTCAAGTTGCTCTTCTTCTGTCTCGTAAATTTCCACTTGCTTTCTCTTGTTGGTATTTTAAAAAAATGCTTACAGGTTAGGTTGGGTTGGCGCTAACCCAACGGTTTGCTTGCTTTAAGTTAACGTTTGCAAAAAAGTAATCGCTGCAGCTTGGGACAGCGTTTGCTGTTTTTCTTCCCCGTTGCGCAACGATTTAATACTGACTTCGCCACGACTGACCTCATCATCGCCTAAAATAATGGCATAGTCCGCGCCTATTTTATCAGCTTTTTTAAACTGGCTTTTAAAACTGCCACCACCGCAATTAACTTGTAGCTTCAATCCAGGCAGTTCATTTCTGATGGTTTCAGCAAAACGTAACCCTTCCCGTTCCGCTGTTTCACCGACCCGGATCATATAGACATCAACGGTTCTTGTATGTGGGATATTACCCGACATTTCCAGTAAAGCCAATAAACGCTCAATGCCCATGGCAAAACCCACGGCAAAATTGGGCTTGCCACCCAACTGCTCAATCAGACCATCATAACGGCCACCAGCACACACCGTGCCTTGTGAGCCCAGTTCGTCCGTCACCCATTCAAACACTGTTTTACTGTAATAATCAAGTCCGCGCACTAATCGAGTGTTGATCTCGTAACTAATACCCAAGTCATTTAATGTGGCCGTTAAGGTATTAAAATGTTGCAGACTTTCTTCACCTAAATAAGCCATTAATTCTGGCGCATTGGCCACCAACTTGTGCATGGCCGGATTTTTGGTGTCCAGAATGCGCAAGGGGTTGGTTCCCAATCGACGCAAACTATCTTCATCCAACTCATCCAGATGCGCCTGAAAATAACTGACTAACGTTTCCCGATAAACCAGTCGTTCAGCAATAGTACCCAAAGAATTTAACTGCAGGCAAACCTTATCGCGAATACCCAACTTTTTCCATAAGCGATCCATGAGCAAAATTAATTCGGCATCAATATCAGGACCGGACATGCCATAGGTCTCAACGCCCAATTGAATAAACTGGCGATAACGTCCCTTTTGTGGACGTTCATGGCGATACATCGGGCCGTAATACCATAATCGGTGCACCTGATTATGTAAGAGCCCATGCTCCAGACAGGCTCTAAGACAACCTGCCGTTCCTTCCGGACGCAAGGTTAATGAATCGCCGTTTCGATCCTCGAAGGTGTACATTTCTTTTTCGACGATATCGGTTACTTCACCAATAGAGCGCTTGAAAAGTTCTGTTTTTTCAACAATGGGCAGCCGAATTTCACTGTAGCCATAAGCACTGAGTACGTCTCTTAGCGTTTGTTCTGCGTACTGCCATATAGGTGTTTGATCAGGAAGCACATCGTGCATCCCGCGAATTGCTTGTATATTATTTGCCATAAAAGTCAGAATAGCCTGTTATTGTAAAACCGGCTTGATTTGTTTTGCCTCATCTGAAAGCGGAAATTTTTCCAATAACAAGTTTTGGTATTCTTTTGCCAGCGCTTGATTACCCAAGGCGCGTTCTGTTTGCATGCCAAACCATAACGTGCCGGAGGTATGATCTGCAACACTCAGGTATCGTTGTAAATAGCCTTTTGCCGCCCAATACTCGCCGCTTAGATAACTCATTTTTTGCATTTCCAGCAATGCCGGCGCGTAAGTGTTATTAAGAATCAGTGCTTGCTTAAAGTAAGCTTTGGCACTTTGTTGTTGTTTCATGGCCAACTGACATCGCCCGGCATTGGTTAAGGCTAACCACTGCCGGTCGTTTAACTGGGTCGAAATCGCCTGAGTCAGTAAAGCCATGCCTTGTTCATATTCACCACGGTCACACAAAAATCGGCCATAGTTGTTTTGGACACTCCAATCAGCCGGCGACACATCAAGTGCATGCTCATAATTCTCTTGGGCTCGCTTATAGTCATTTAATTTTTCGTATAAAAAAGCAAAAGCATTATTCACTTGGGAATTATTGGGATCTTTTTCTTGTGCCAGCTGTAAATTTTCTTTGGCTATTTCCAGCTTGCCCAAATCCATGTAACGTACCCCCAGTTGCAAATAAATACTACCGGCATCATCTCTTTTAGTATTTTTGTCAAACCAGGAGGTGCAGGCCGTCATTGCAACTGCTAAAAACAGGCCACAAGCCAGGCGAATAGAGACTTGTGTTGCCTCAGGCAGCACGTTCCTCGCCCACTACCTTTAACTTGAGATGTCTGCGACTTTTATCTTCAACCTGCCCAACCAGTTGACCGCACGCCGCATCAATATCTTCGCCGCGCGTTTTCCTGATCGTAGTGACTATTCCGGCATCATTTAAAACCGTTTTGAAGCGATTAATGGCTTCTTTGCTTGAGCACCGATAAGCGTTATTGGGAAACGGATTAAAGGGTATTAAATTAAGTTTTGACGGTACTGTTTTTAACAACTTAATGAGTCCTTGAGCATCGTCCATAGAGTCATTAATACCATCAAGCATCACGTATTCAAAGGTAACGGTGCGCCGTGGTGCAATCTTTGCATTATCCCGGCACGCTTCCATTAACTCCTTTAACGGATATTTTTTATTGATCGGAACCAGTTCATCCCTTAACTCATCGGTCACCGCATGCAATGATACCGCAAGACTCACATCACACACTTGCGTCAAACGATACATGGCCGGCACCACACCTGATGTGCTGATTGTTACCCGGCGCTTGGAAAGCCCAAAAGTAAAATCATCCATCATCAAATTCATGGCGGCAACTACATTGTCAAAATTAAGCAAAGGCTCGCCCATGCCCATCATGACCACGTTGGTGATTTTTTTGGTCGTCCCCAAACGTTTTTGCGCAGCAATAACCTGACCAATAATCTCAGCCGTGGTCAAATTACGATTAAACCCTTGCTGGGCCGTAGAACAAAAAGTACAGGCTAATGCGCAACCGATTTGTGACGATACACATAAAGTGCCGCGCCCTTCTTCAGGTATAAAAACCGTTTCGATTCGATTGCCGCAACTGGTTTGCAAGGCCCATTTACGGGTACCGTCACTCGCGATTTGTTCAATCACAATCTCAGGAGTGGCCAGGTAGCAATTTTCATTGAGCCAGACACGCAAAGATTTGCTCAAGTTAGTCATCAGGTCGAAATCTTCTACGCCTTCTTGATAAATCCATTTAAGCAACTGGGTTGCTCGAAAAGGTTTCTCGCCCAACTCAACAAAAAAGGCCGCAAGACCTTTTCTGTCGTAATCGAGCAGATTAAACCGTTTGGGCTTAACGGGTTCTTGCACAGATTTCATTGTCAGTGAAAAAGAAAGCGATTTCTCTTTGAGCCGTTTCAACCGCATCTGATCCATGGACTGCATTTTCATCAATGCTGGCAGCAAAATCAGCGCGAATAGTGCCTGCAGCGGCTTCTTTAGGGTTGGTAGCACCCATTATTTCGCGATGTTTAAGGACTGCATTTTCGCCTTCCAACACTTGCATGATCACAGGGCCTGAAACCATGAAGGCAACCAAATCCTTAAAAAATCCACGCTCACTGTGTTCCGCGTAAAAACCTTCCGCTTGTTCTTGAGTCAGATGCAGCATTTTTGCAGCAACAATTTTTAAATCATTTTTTTCAAAACGACTGTAAATTTCACCGATAACATTTTTTGCAACAGCGTCAGGTTTAATAATTGAGAAAGTACGTTCTAGTGCCATTATGTTTTAAAACTCCAAAGTAACAGTAAATAAAAAATTTGAATTGCCGATTATACCCGATAAGCGACACATTGTAGACAAACGACCCTGCTTATATCTACGGCGTACGATCTATATCTGCACCTTCTTTGACTGGGATCATCAAATCTTCAGGGCTTATACCCAATAATAAAGCCATCGGACTGGCAATAAAAATAGATGAATAGGTGCCAAAAAACACGCCAAACAGCAGCACAATGGAAAAATTATGGATAATTTCACCGCCCAGAAAAAACAGGGAAACCAGCACTAAAATAACCGTTAAAGAGGTCATAATGGTTCGGCTTAAAGTAACATTAACCGAAATATTCATAATTTCTTCGGTCGATTTATTTCTCATTAGCCGAAAATTTTCACGGATACGGTCATAAACCACAATAGTATCATTCAAGGAATAACCGATCAGCGCCAGCACGGCTGCCAATACCGTCAAATCAAATTCCAGACCTAAAATGGAAAATAACCCCAAGGTAACCACCACATCATGAATCGTCGCGATGACGGCACCCGTAGAAAATTTCCACTCAAAGCGCCAGGCAATATAAACCAAAATGCCTATCGTTGAATATAACAACGCCAAAAAACCGTCTTCAGCCAAATCGTCACCGACTTGTGGCCCCACAAATTCAACGCGTCGCACACTGGCGGGTTCTGCGGTTGTTTTGTTGATTGCTTCCAGTACCTTGGTGCTTAAATCAGCACTGCTAACGCCTTCATGGGGTTTTAACCGAATCAAGACATCTTTTGCCGTGCCAAAATTCTGCACAGTGGCATCGTCAAAACCTTCAGTATCCAAAGTATTGCGCAGTACCGTTAAATCTGCCGCTTTTTGATAACCCACTTCAATCAGGGTGCCGCCGGTAAAATCAATACCCATCTGCAAACCGCGAACAGCCAGCGATCCTATTGAGATAATCATCAGCACACCCGAAAATATCAGCGCTATATTTCGGTTACCTATAAAATTTATATTTGTCGTCTTCATATTTTATTCTTCTATAAAGTAGGGTCTAAATGGATAATTTCTCAACCCTGCGGTTACCGTATGTCCAGTTAATAACCATCCGCGTTCCGGTGATTGCCGTAAACATGGATGACAAAATCCCGATAATCAGCGTTACCGCAAAACCTTTAATGGAACCCGTACCAAAAGCAAACAACACCACTGCGACCACAAGATTGGTAAAGTGGGAGTCAAGAATGGTGGCAAAAGCTTTATCGTAACCAATAAATATGGCCGATTGCGGTGTATTACCATTATTGAGCTCTTCTTTAATCCGTTCAAATATCAACACGTTAGCATCAACAGACATACCCACCGTCAAGATAATCCCGGCAATACCCGGCAACGTTAACGTCGCCTGCAACATCGATAAGATGGCGACAACAATCACCACGTTAAACGCCAAAGCAAGATTGGCAATCATACCGAACAGCCGATAATAAACCGCCATAAACAGCACAACCAAACCAAACCCGACCACAAACGACAACATGCCTTTATCAATGTTATCTTGTCCAAGGCTTGGCCCTACGGTACGCTCTTCGACAATATCAACCGGTGCGGCCAAGGCTCCTGCTCTTAACAACAATGACAAATTACGTGCTTCTTGCGGACTATCCAGACCGGTGGTTTGAAAACGTTTACTGAATACGCCCTGGATAGTGGCAACATTGATCACTTTCTCAACTTTTTCTTTATGACGTACTTTTTGACCGTTGACTACTTTTGTCTCGACTTTATATTCTATAAAGACCACAGCCATTGGTTTGCCAACACTGACTTGGGTGGTTTTAGCCATCTTGGCCGCACCCACACCGTTTAAGGAAATATTAACCGAAGGTCTGCCGTCCTGATCTTGACCGGAAGACGCGTCAACAATTTGGTCACCCGTCACAATAACGCGACGATCCAACAATATTGGGTTACCCTTTTTTTCATAATACAAGCGACTGCCAACCGGAACATGACCGGCAACAGCCTGCTGTACATCATGTTCAGTATCAACCAGTCGAT
>Ga0268283_1000531_pt1 | contig 24394 bp, 45 predicted proteins | sample saktaG_13_FD_190140 | JGI IMG/M metagenome (GOLD analysis project Ga0268283, IMG submission 190140) | Saline water microbial communities from Sakinaw Lake, British Columbia, Canada - sak_2013_06_06_36m | ecosystem: Environmental > Aquatic > Non-marine Saline and Alkaline > Saline ... | reverse complement strand
TATCTTTCATGATGGGAGTGTGATTAATAAATCAGAAGCAACGGTGGATGATTTCAATGATGTAAGAAACTGCTCCACGGAAGATGAGATTATTGATATTATGCGAGGTGAAGAGGAAAAAGAGGGTGTTTTGGATAAAATAGAGATTCCTGAACCTAATGGAAATGATATACAGACTGTTATTCATTTTCCTGACTTTGAGATGGCTGAAGAATGCATCTATATGAATGGTATCCAAAGGAGTCTTCCTCCCTTATTGGTGAAAAGGTTTAGTGAGATTATTGGAAGACATCTTACTCCCGGTTATATAGACCCTAATTGGGAGCAGAATGTAATTAATGATGTAGAATATACGTCATTAAAGAAGTTCTGGCTTAAGGCTTGTTTGAACCCCAATTCACAATCAGCAGAAGATTTATATACCTTCCTCTCTCATCATAATATGAAGATTGACAGGCATGGAAATTTCTTTGCCTATCGTAGAGTGTATAAAGTGAACAATCAGTTTAACAGTTCTCTTGTCAACTTGATTAGTACAGCTTATAATAATGTTAAGGCTGTATGGAAGAAGAAACCTGAGGATTATAGGATTGAGGAGTTAAATGGTGAATACTCAATGCATAAAGTAACCAGTACTTCTAAAGGATCCATATATGGAAATCTCGACACCCTCTATAAGGAGCTTCCTAATATGAAAGAGAATAGATATACTGATGACCACACACATAAAATGGATTATCGTGTAGGGCAGATTGCTTCTATTCCAAGGAATGAGTGTGATGATGATAATACCTGTAATTGTTCTATGGGGATCCATGCAGCTAGTAAGCAATTCGACTACCGTAGTTTTGGAGACACTGATATTCTGATGATTATATCGCCAATGGACGCAGTTGCTGTTCCTTTCAATGAAGTGGGTAAACTTAGGGTATCTAGATTCTTCTTTGCAATGACTCTATCAGAAGAGGACAAATACATTCTTGATGATGAATCTTTTGATGTCACTAATCTTGGAGATATCTTTGAAGAGAAATGTCTTGCTAATATTGAGCAGCATGTTCATACCAGCTTTACGGAAGAAGTGAAAAGACATACCTTCTCTATTCCTCAAATGTCCAATGTAGATATTAAGCACATTGCTAATACCTTAAGGGATATGAATGAGATTATTAAGAATCGTATTGTTAATCAATAGGACAAATTAGGAGCTACACTGTGTATCTTTGTAGCTCCTAATTTTTATATTATGAAAAGAAAAGTTAAAAAGTTCAGAGTACCTAGGACACGGAATGGTGGTACAATGACAGAATCTGCTTTTTGGCAAATGATCAGATCTACATTGCGAAATAGAACTAGATTTTGGAAACCTAGACAAGATGCTATTAAAGCTGTAAGAAGACCTTCTCAATCCTCTAACAAAAGATTAAAGTGGGAGTTTCAATGCAATGATTGTAAAAATTGGTTTCCACAGCGTAGTATTGAGGCACATCATTCTCAAGAAGCTGGTAAATTGAATTGTTCAGCAGATCTTCCTTTATTTGTAGAGAGACTTTTTTCTGAAGATGGTTGGATTTGTTTGTGTAAAAAATGTCATAAAAAGGTCCATAATTAATTTGGTAGTGTTATTATTTTGTCTTATCTTTATGACAAAATAGACACAATGGAATATTATTTATATACCCACGTAAGACTTGATACAAATACTATATTTTATGTAGGAATTGGTACCAAATATAGTAATAAAAGAACTCGTAAGCAGACTTATAAAAGAGCTTTTAGAAAAAAGGAAAGAAATATTATATGGAAAAGAATAGTCAAGGAAACTGATTATAAGATACATATAATACGTGAGTTTGATACTGTAGGAGAAGCTTTAGAAGCAGAGACTTACTTAATTCGTAAATATGGAAGGATAATAGAAAAAACAGGAGAATTAGCTAATATAGTCACATGTAATAAAGAAATAAAAAGAAAACTTGTAAAAGCTTCAAGATTAAATGCGGAGAAAAAAAGAATCAAAACCTATAAATATTCGTTAGATGGAGAATATATTGAAGAATATTCTAGTATAATGGAAGCTGCTATAAAAAACAATGTTCTTTGTTCAGATATAGCATTTTGTATCAGAGGTTTCAAGCGATATGAAGTAGGAGGATTTATGTGGAGAAATTTTAAAACTAATAATATAGATTCTTATGAAACTATTTTAAATAAACATAAAACTAAAGTATTACAATATGATTTAAACAACAATTTTATTAAGAAATGGGACAGTTCCGCTATAGCTGCAAAAGAATTATCAATATGCAGATCAGCAATTAGAAACGTCCTTTGTGGAATAAGTTATTCTTGTAATGGTTTCAAATGGGTATATAAGGAAGAAGATTTAACTCCTAAACATTCTCCTCTTTGTGTATATGATAAATCAATGTCTCTTATTGGTTGTTATTTTTCTATACGAACCGCTGAAGAGGAATTAAATATACCTAGAGGCATAATAGGAACTTATCTAAGAAGAGGATCAACTTATCAAAATTATATTTTTAAAAGATAAATAATATGGAAGAAATAACAATTTTCTTGGAATGCCCCAATACAGAAATATTGGGAGTGGTTGGAAAGAATATTCATCTTTTAACTCATGGTTTTAAAAACGATGAAGATTCAGATTTCGATTGTGTATTAGTGGTTTCTGTGAAGGAATATTTAAAGCAATGGAAAGCGTGGCTAAGAGGAAAGAAGAGATATTGTGAAAGATATAATCATTACTGTGGAGTAATGGGAACCGTTTCTGCTAAAGATCCTGTTAAAACAGGAACACAAACTATCTTTAAATGGAATGAAAAAACTGAAGATATGGAAGAAGTAATTATCCCTCTTTATATAGCAACAGAATTTGAAGGAGAACCTAACTTTGAACATGGTTGAAAATTAAAACACGGAAAATGAAGAAGAAATATAAAATAATTTATGCAGATCCTCCTTGGATCTATAGAGACAAGGCACTTGCAGGTAATAGAGGAGCAGGTTGTAAGTATAATGTAATGAATATCATAGATATTGCAAAAATAGACATTAAAGAAATCTGTGATAAAGACTGTATATTATTTCTATGGGTAACGATGCCAAAACTTAATGAGGTTTTTGATTTGATTAAATCTTGGGGATTTGAATATAAAACTGTTGCTTTTACTTGGGTAAAGAATAATAAAAAGGCAAATAGTTTCTTTTGGGGAATGGGTAGGTGGACAAGAGCAAATGCAGAACTATGTTTGCTAGCAACAAGAGGTAGTCCTAAAAGAATAAATGCTGGTATTCACTCAATAGTAAATACACCAATTGAAAGACACTCACAAAAACCAGATGAGGTTAGAAAAAGAATAGTACAATTATGTGGAGATATTCCAAGAATAGAATTATTTGCTCGTCAACAAACTGAAGGTTGGGATGTATGGGGAGATGAGATTGAAAATTCTATTGAGTTATTAACCAAATAACAAACCCATGGAAAATGAAGAAGAAAAATAAATATGTAGAATCATTGGTATTAATTGCTTTTGATGAACATTGTAATGTTTCATTTATAGGAAAGGAATCCAGATATTTAGAATTATGTAAAGAGCTTTCTGACTTTAACAAGAATAGAGAAATTAAACATAATTTTCTAAAAAATTGTGAACTAATCTATTTTGATAAAGAGTGGTATGAATCATCTTTAGATAAAATTATTTATAATATTCTAAAAAATAGATATAATAAGATTGAACCATGGGCCAAAGTTTATGCAGAGGTATTTAGAAAATCTAAAATAAAGGATTATTTATGAAAAATAGAGAAGAAGGGAATGAAAATAAATGGGACAAAATTTGGATATATATAGGAGAAGTAGAAATGGAAGATAAAGATCGCTTTTCTGATTATTTTCCAGATGGACCAACTAGAAAACATTTTCTATATAAGAGACAGTATGGTGAGGGATTTATGTATTCCATAGTTGCTAATAGAAATAAATCTGGTGCGGAATTATGCAATCCTGTATATATGGAGAAAGATTACTCTATTTTCACAATTCTTACTACAATAGTTTCTTCTGTTCTTTGTGATTTTAGAGGAACTCCTCTTCATGATTTTAAAAAGAGAAGAATAAGAATGATAGGTATGATTAATTGGATAGAATGTAATGAAGATTATTTATTTCATAGAATAAATGAGAATGATTTAGAAAGAATATTTGAATCAAATAGAGAAGGTTAATAATCTAAAAAGAATGAAGAAGAAAAATCCAACACTTAAGAACATTATCATATTTGGAAAATTCTCTGATAACAAGGTGAGACAAATACTTTGTAATGAGGATCAACAAATGCGTGTAATAACTACACTGAGAAATACTCAATCTGATGGAACTATTCATGTATTGGATAGTCATTTAGAGGGAATAGAATGGGATAGTGAAATTAATATTCATGAAAAACTAAAATAATTATGATAACAGGAAATAGTAAACCAAGTGAATCTCAATATCGTGCAACTGCTTTAGATTCAAGTAGTTCGCTTAAGGATTTTGCACAGAACCGCAAAAAATATTATCGCAAGTGGGTGCTCAATGAGGAAATTGAAGACGAGGAAACAAAGGCGATGGTGATTGGCACTGTCGTGGAGACCTTACTTTTAGAACCAGAATTTTTCGATAACCGCTTCTATATGTCTGCTTGTGCATCTGCTCCAACGGGATTAATGCTCTCGTTCGTTGAGGCTTTGTATAAATATACCAAAGAAGCAACAAATGAAGAAGGCGTTGTTATGCGTGATTTTGCAGACATTTCTCAGGATGCGTATGTAGCTTCTGGATTTAAAATTAAATATGAAGCTGTCATTGGAAAGTTTGCAGGAAGTGATGCGGAGATATATTTCAACGAAATTCTTAAGGTGAGAACAAATAATCTCACGGTAGTGACTACCTTGGATGTCACCAATGCAGAGAAGATTGTTGAAGAATTGAAGACAAACTTTGTAACAAAGGATATTGTTAATCTAGTCAATAGTGAGAGATGGATAATTCACAATCAGTTACAGATTGAAGGATATAAGATTGATGATTTGATGATGAAGAGTATGATAGATAAGTGTATCATAGATACTCATAATAAGGTAATTAGACCCTATGATTTAAAAACTACTTGGTCTGTGGAGGGGTTTTTTAAGGAATATTTCTTATATAGAAAAAGCTATATACAAGCGTTTGTATATCATAAAGCAATTCAATATTATAGAGATATAAATTATCCCGGATACTCTATACAACCTTTAGCATTTATAGTTTGTGATAGTACAAACTATTATAATCCTCTTATTTATCAACTTACTTTTGATGATCTTAAGGATGCCAAAGAAGGCTTTGAATATAAAGGAACTTATTATCAAGGAGTTTCTTCAATTATTGAGGATTTGAAATGGTCTCAAATTGAAAATCAGTGGGGAATTAGTAGAGAAAATTATTTATTGAATGGAGTAGTTCCATTGAGAAAATAATTTTAATAATTGTAAAATCTATCAATATTTGTTGTATATTTGTTGTATAAAATATACAACTATGATAAAAGAAAAAGATATTACAATTAGAGTTTCTTTAGAGCTTAAGAAACAACTTCAGGAGAGAGCTAAGTCTTTAGGACTTAGTCTCTCCTCTTTTATTCGTACTATTCTTATAAAGGAGTTACAGAATGGGTAGATCTGGAATATATACACTAACTTGTTTGATTAATAATAAAATATATGTTGGTCAAACTACTGATTTAGATCAAAGAAAAAGTGCTCATTTTTCTGAATTAAAACTTCATAGACATAGAATTCCAGATTTACAAGAAGACTATGACAAATATGGAAAAGAAAACTTTATTTATGAAAGATTATTAAAGTGTAAAAAGAAATTTTTATATTCAGAAGAACACTATTGGAGCAATCTCCTACAAACTCATAACCCTTTATATGGATATAATATGCAACCTACTAATCCATATGGAAAAGGAAAATCTTTACGATCTACTGTAGATAAAGCTTCGTTATGTAGACATGTTCCCGTTGTTATGTTAGATTCAACAGGAATATTTATCAAACGTTTTGATTCTTGTAAAGAGGCTGGAAAAGAAATAAATACAAATTCAGCTTCTGTATCTTCTGTTGCCAGAAAAATTAGATGTCATTGTAAAGGTTTTGTTTTTGTATATGAAAGAGAATATAATCCTACTAAGAATTATTCTATTAGAGTAATAAATCATAAAAGAAATATACTAATGTATGATACAAATATGAATCTATTAAATGAATTTAAAGATATGGAATCTGCTACAAAATATATTGATGGTTCTAGAGCAAGTATGTGGAGAACTCTAAATGGACTCAGAAATACTTATAAAGGATATATATTTATGTTTGAAGAAGAATATAAATTAACAAATATTAATTATGAAAAATGAAAATGAACAATTAGGATATAAAAAGTCTGATACAGAATTAACAGGAATAGTTTTCATATTAAAAGATGGAAGCGAGATGTTTGTAGAAAATAAAATGAATATGAAAGAATTTGGACGTAATCTTTCATCTATCCCTGCTATAGTTGTGGAATATGATGATATAATCAATCTTATGGACAATGATATTATTACAGACGATAAAGGTCATAATTTGATTTATAATTATAATAGTGTATCTTTTCGTCTGTTTACAGATGACCCCAACACCTTCATTTCTGATAAGGAACTTAGGTATAATGTATGGAGGAAATTGTAATATGGATATAGATAGTGTTATGAAGGATTTAATGTATCCTTATGATAAGGATTTTAAGACAATTTTAAAAACATTAAAACAAATGGACATTTCAACAGATAGAATAAAAAGTATATCCATGTATTGGGAAAAAGTTTTTCCAGATAAAGCTTTTCCGAGAGTGGAAGTTAAACTATATAAGAAATAGAATATGGGAGAGATTAAGAAAACCATATGTTCAATCTTCTTCGTACCCACTCTTGGGATTGATAGAAATGTTCTTCATGCTAATGAGTTTTTGAATGGATATGCAAAGGATGACTCTCAAGAAGAGCATTTTGAAGATGCTTGTTACCTTCTCTTCCGTCCGAAGAACATTGATAGATTTCGGGAATTTCTAGACTCTGAATATGAAAGAGCCAATAATATTTTGGAGGATTATGATAAAAGAGGTGGGTTTGTCGTGGTAGTGTATAAACTGGATCCAAGATTTAGTCGTGATTTCAATCTAATCAGAGAATCTAAATATTCTAAGACCTCTCCTGAATTTCAATCCTTATTTCCTAAGGTAGTAAAAATCAAGGTAAATGGCTTGTCGAGAGACGAAATCTCTCTTCAGGTGAGAATATTCAAGAAAACAGATGATCTTAAGAACTTCTGGGAAGATAAATTCGACATTAATTTAATGGAGCATGTTGAATATTGGGAAGGATATCATGAGGAAAATGAAACATTAACAGAACAAAAGTTAGAACAATATTTGAAAAAAGAAAAGGAGACTGTATGAAAGGAAAAGAATTATTAGAAACCTATCCAAATGTAACTACTGTTATCAAGGAATGGTTCACAAACAAACTAATTGAGAACATGTCGAAGACAGATGATGTTCCTGAGGATTTTAAAAAAGCAATAAAGGAAAGAGGAGCTAATGATGAGCTTCTAATCAATATTATTGATAAAAATCCTGCAGCACTGTTTGAAATATTTGACAGTCTTCATGTATATATTGGGATTGTGATTTCACAAGTTCCTGAAACAGATAGGGTTATATTCAATTATTATGTTTGCCCAAAAGGAAAATGTTTGGACACATCTTCTCAGGATTTTCTTAACAGAAAAGATGTTGAGCATTATGCAATGCTTGCTGCTGTTGAGTATATTGATAATCATTTTAATGAACTTATTATTAAAAATTAACATTATTCAGGAACGAAAATTGGAGATGATTTCTTATATTCATCTCCTTTTTCGTCCTTAAACTAAAAACTAAAAATATGTCTATAAAAATTATTAAAGTGTTTGTAAAGGGTGAGTTTGATACTGAAATTATAGTTCCGGATATGAAGGAATTAGAGATATGCAGGGCCAAACTTGCTGAAGCTTATGGGAATGGACATTGTTTTGAGATTAGTTTTGTCTTACATACTGATAATTTTGAAAATGTTCGTTATCCTGAAATGAAGAAACGAAAATGAGTAATGACCAAGTTTCATATTGGGCATATCCCGGAATTGTTATTTTAGGTAAAAAGGTAACCTTTGAGATTATCCGGGATGCAGTGTGTTGTGAATTCAATCTCCCATTTAGTGAAATAGCATCTTCTTCTCAGAAGAGAACGTATCTTGAGCCCAGACAAATATTACAAACACTTACTAAAATACTGACAGATGAAACTCAAACTAGAATAGCTATGCGATTTCAAGGAAGAAATGGAAAATGTCGTGATCATGCGAGTGTTATACATTCTAAGATGAAGTTCTATGAACATTACAAGATGGAGAGTAAATATCAAAACATTGTTCGTAAAATATTGTTAAGAATTGGAATTACTAGTGATTATTTTGATAAATAAAATTATATGGCAAAACAAAAGATTGAAAAAATAGGAAATGAAGCAATTCTTGCTGAACTCGAAAGGAAATATGGCATGGGAAGAGCTTCTATAAATGATCTTACTATAGTGAGTACAGGAAGCATACAACTAAATCAAGCCATGGAAATAGGTGGCACCGCTGTTGGAAAGATGATAGAGTTGTTTGGTGAAAACTCAAGTGGCAAAAGTACCTTGTGTTTACATCAAATTGCTGAATATCAGAAAGCTTTTCCAGAGAAGAAAGTAGCAATGTTTGACTTTGAAAATTCATTCGACAAAAAATATGCAGAAGCTATAGGTGTAAATACTGATGATTTATTGATCTATCAACCTGACTTTCAAGAAGTAGGTTATAATATGGTATTAGCATTGATCGAAAAAGATATAGTATCATGTGTTGTAATAGATAGTCAAACTGCTGCCTGTCCTAAGGCTATTATTGATGGAGAGATGGGAGATAGCACTATAGGTCTGCAAGCAAGGAACAATAGTAAATTCTGTATGAAAGTGAAAGGTTTGTTAAATATTCATAAAACTACCTTATTTATTATAAGCCAAACACGTTCCAATATAGGTGGTTATGGAGATCCAACAATTACTAGTGGGGGAAACGCTATAAAGTTTTATGCAGATGCCAGATGGAAAATATGGAAGATTGGAGATAAAGAGCATGAAGCAAATAAGACTACTGTAGATGTAGTTAAGAGTAAGATTGGAAAGCCTTTTGGACAGGCAAAGTTTCAGATTCAATGGGGTGTGGGTATATCAAAGGAAAGAGAGGTAATGGATTATGCTATTGAATTTGGTATAATGAGACAAGCAGCATCTTATTTTTATTATGGAGAGACTAAAATAGGACAGGGAATGGATAACGTTATACAACTAATGAATGACAACCCTGAATTGTATGAAGAGATCAAGAGAAAGGTGATTAATGCTCTTAAAAAGACAGACTATGTTGAAGAGGTCATTATTCAGCAGGTTTAAGAGGAAACCTCTTAAATGGACTCCCTTGAAGAAGAAAGGGAAAGTGGTGGATCAGGAGAGTATTGATAAGATGAAGGATCTCTTTTTACTTATATGGAGCAAAAGGCCCCATTATTGTGTTATATGTGGAGCCTATTTAGGCAGTGAACCTCGTTCTTATATGTTTGATCATAAAATCGAAAAACAAAGCCATCCTGAACTCACTTATGAGGAGAAAAATATCGAACTTTTAGACCTTGCTTGCCATGATTTAAAGACCAGAGGATTCTATCCCGGGAGTTATGCAAAGAAGATTGTGGAAACTAAGAAGTTGTTTGGAGTAGATTAAAAAAAGATTAATGAGGAGTATGATAGACTAACATAAGAAATAGGATATATTTGAAGTTAAAGAATTTAAGATTAATACGTTAACTTCAAATATATCCTATTTCCATTCTACACTTTCCCACTCCATCTTCTACCTGTATAGAATATCTCCTGTGAAAGTGTAGAAAATAGTTTTATAATTATCTAAATTATTTAGAATAATGTCGTATATTCGTAGAACGAATTTTAATTTTATTGATCATGCCACGTAGAAAATCTCAAAAATATCAACCTCCTCTGAGATATGAACAAAGCTATTTAAAAACAAGTCTTATGGAAAGAGATAGAATATTTGATAATGATGGAGTTTTGGTAGATTTGAATATAAAGAAGCATAGTTATATTGCCAACTCTAAGGAAGAGTTTATGATACTATATGTAAACGTACTTCCTATTTTTATTACTTTATCTCATCCAGCAAAATCTACATATGCTTACTTATTGGCTAATTATGATTCTGAAACAACATTTGAAATAGGTGGTGGATCTAGAACATTAATTGCTAAAAAAATAGGAATGTCAACAAGTGCAGTAGCAAATGCTCTTACTGAATTAAAAGGAGCAAATCTTGTAGCTACTCACGGAAAGGGAATGTATCAAATTAATCCAAGATATGCATTCAAAGGATCCACATCTCATAGAAATAAAGCATTGAAAGCAATTATTGAATTAGGATGTAAAGATTGTTGATAATGACCAAGGAAGAGTATAAGGAATGTTTAAAGAGTCCTCGTTAGAAGTTTAAAAGAAACAAAATTCTGGCAAGAGATAGATATAAATGTGTCAAATGCGGAGCAGTAGGTCTCTTAAATGTACATCATCTTAAATATTCAGGTACATATCCTTGGGAAGCACTAGACAAAGATTTGATTACGCTTTGTAAAAGATGTCATGAGGATATTCATAAAATAAAGAAAGTTCATAAACCAAAGAAATTAGTTTATGGTATAAAGGGAAAAACAATTAAATTTACAAACAATTAAAACTAAATATATGAGAAATCAATATTTCTATACGAGGAAAGAACTCTCTCCTCTTCAAATAGAGGGAAAAGAAGCACAATACAAAGAATACAGAGATAGTATCTCCATTGACAAAATTATTAGATCAGTTTCACTTGATGATGGAAGACTGCTTATTCTTCTTGATGATTTACATGAGCGTCCTGTTGAGGTGGAAATTAAGAATAAACAAGGAAGGGTTACATCTATTAAAAGAGAGATGCAGGTGTTCCAATCAGAAATATACATCACTGATAAACAAGATATTGAGAATTTTTATAAACTAACAAATATAGAATTATGAAACTACGAGGACAGAGAATTTTACTCATCCTTCCACAACCTCCGGATTTGAAGGTGATTATTGATGAGAAGTTGAAAGAGGAGATAGCACAGGAATACTATGCTAAATCTGATAAGCTTGAAGTGTTTATGGTGGGCGAATTAGTAGAGGATATTAAAAAAGGAGACATTGTATATGTTCCTGTCAAAGATATCCAACAAGGAAGTCTTGTAGAAATTGAAGGACAGAAGTATGTTATGCTTAATGTTTTAAGCGTTGCTATAGTCTGGAACAACGAGCCTATTTATGATCCTAAAGTAACAGATAAAGCATGAAAATAGTTCTTGACACCACAAATAAGACAATCAAGATTGAAGAATCAGTAAATCTTGGTGAGTTGATTGATGCTTTGGATAGACTTCTTCCCGGAGAATGGAAAACATTCAAACTGGAGACAAATACACAAATAGCTTGGCAAAATCCCATTATTGTTAAAGAATATCCTTATTATCCTTATACGTGGCCGTGGTACAATCCTCTTCCACAAGTAACATATTCAAATGATGGATTACAAGGACAATTTCAGTTACAGTCAGGAAGTTATTGTGTTGAATTATGAAAATTGGAATCGCAGTGCTCTGTACAAATGCATATGTTGTACTTGGGGCAAGATTTATTAAGAGGTTTATGCAATTCTATACAGGGGAGCAGAAGATTAAATTCTTCTGCTTCTCTAACGAAGATGTTAGGATATATCTTCCAGAGGAGAGGAAATATGAAGTGGAGTGGATTTACACCACAAATAGCAATTGGGTGGAAGGCACGAATCTTAAATTTACTTCTATTCTTAAACTAGAAAATAAAGAGATTGACTATCTCCATTATTTTGATAGTGATACCAATGTAGATAAACCTTTTACAGAGGAATGGTTCTTAGGAGAATCTGTAGCTGGGCAACATTACGGTGATCAGGATTGGATGAAAGAAGTAAAAGGGTTTGAGAGAAACCCAAGAAGTAAGGCATATGTTCCTTTTGATACTAAACTATTTCAGTGCTACGCATATGGCGCTTTTTGGGGCGGGTCTAAAGAATGGGTGATGTTCTTCTGCAAAACTATGTTAGAATGGCAAAGAGTAGACTTAGCATGGAACTACGAACCTTCTAATCACGATGAGGCATATTCCAATGCCTTCTTTCATTACTATCCTCCAGATAAAATTGTAGCATGTAAGGATTTTGCATTTGTCATTAGTGATAAAGGGGGAATAGGAGATCCTCGTCACATGAACTTAAATGTCTCTGAAATTAAGAAAGATCTCTTGAAGTATAAAGAGAAAAACATAAATATTCAACACGGTAAAGTGACAGTGGAATGAATTACCCTATCTATCTTACAAACTGGAACAGACTTTCCACCACAAAGAAAATGGTAGAAGATATATTTCGTCTAAATGAAGATAGTAGAATAAACATTATTGACAACGCCTCTACATATCCCCCTTTGCTTGAATGGTATAAACAAGTGAAGGGGGATGTTAATATTATCTATCAGGGAGAAAACAAAGGATGTTGGACCTTCTTCTATTCCTACCACTCTATTCAATGTAAGGAAGACTATTATATTTACTCAGATGCTGATCTTGAACTTAATCCCCATATGCCAAAAGATTGGCAGGAGATTCTTATGTATTGGCATAAGAAATATAATAGAAAAGCGAGTCTTGTTCTAAGACTTGATGATGTTCCTGAGGGAGAAGTTAAGGAGAAGATTAAGATTCATCAGAATGTGTGCTGGGGATCCACTGAAGATGAGAATGTGTACCATGGAGTGACAGATATGACGTTCTCCTTTGATGCCAAGAGTGCAGGATATAGATACGATAGTGTTAGAATAGGAGGAGATTTTGCATGTAGGCATATTCCTTGGTATCTTAATGATGAAAATCTTACAGAGGAGGAGAAATACTATCTTGATCATTTGGATGAAAGATTTCCTGAAGCAATTTGGTCCAAACTTAATAAAGAACGCTTATGTATCTAACTATTATTACCCCTTGTGTCAGATATGGTAATCTTGCCGCCATAGAACGGAGTATAAACATTCCAAAAGAGAACTTTCGTTGGATAGTGGTGATAGATGGTATGTGTATTCCTAAGCATCTTCCGGAGAAGTGCGAATATTATCTGCACACTGATGAAAATAGTAAAGTGGGGAATGCTCAACGTAATTTTGCCCTTGATCTCATAGATGATGGATGGGTCTATTTCAATGATGACGACACAACATTACATCATCTTCTATGGAGAAGGATAGAGAAGTTTGAAAACGACTTCATCTCTTTCTCTCAAATCAATAAAGATGGCTCTCTTCGTCTAAAGGGAGATGTTGTAAGATTGAATTACATAGACAGTCATAACTTTGTTGTAAAGAGAGAATGCATTGGAGATACACGATGGGAAATTGATAAATATAATGCGGATGGACTTTTTGCAGAGGAGTGTTATAAGAAGAGTAAGAATCCCCTCTTCATTCCAAAAGTATTATCCATTTATAATTCACTAAGATGAAACTGAACAGTATTACAATAGATAGTTCTGAATCCATTACAGATCTATGTAAGCTAGGAATAAAATATCCTACAGACAAATCTCCCTATAATGAAGATAGTTCTCTACATAAACATGCATACACTGCTATTTATGATTTATTGTTCTCTCGTGTCAGGAATGATAAAATTGTATTAGGTGAAATTGGAATTCTCAATAATAATTCAATGAAGTGCTGGAGAGAATATTTTCCTAATGCTGAATTATGGGGATATGAATGGGATGATAATTTCTTGAGAAATGCGATTTCTGACAAGCTAAATATCAATTATGTCAAAATGAATGTTAAAGATATTTCTTCAATAGATGAAGGAATGAAGAATTTAATGTTTGATGTTATTATTGATGATAGCACACACGAGTTCCCTGATCAAATTAATGTCATCAAGGGAGTATACAATCACTTAAAACCGGGAGGAGTTCTTGTAATAGAAGATATATTTATAAACACAAAAGAGGAATATTATGAAGAACAAATCTCCTCACAATACTCCTCAGGAGTATTTATCTTTGCCAATCATAAACTTAAACATTCTCCGGGATGGAATAATGACAAGCTCCTTGTCTTATTTAGATAGTCTTTTCTTTTTCAGAGGTTGCATTGGACTCTTTCTACTGTCAGAGTGCACATTTTCATTCATGAAATTTGGTTTCTTCCTAGAGGGAGGGGCTATCTTAGGGGCCAACTTAGGCTTTCCACTTTTCATTATTTTTTCTTTTTAGTCTTACCCCCACATTTCATTTTAGGCTTAATTTTTCCACCAAGTTTCTTCTTAGGGGATGAAACTAAAGCCCCAATTACAGGGATATCTCTTACTTTGGTTGTACTAGTAGTATCTTGTTTAACTTTGGTACTCCCAACATCTGCTCCAGACTGAGCTTTCTTTTTTGTCGCCATGATAATGATTATTTTAAATAGTTATTTTTTCTTTTTACTCATCTTTTTGAACGTAGAGGCCGTTGCTTTCTGAATCCACCTCTTATCTTCTGTCATGATTATTCTGTTTTAGGTTGTTCTTTTTCAACCACCTTACCACTTTCTACATTCTTTTCCATTAATTTCTCAAGAACATCAGCTGTTCTTGCAGCAAGAAGAATATGTTGTGCTTGTTCTGTAGAGAGAATTGCTCTTATGGTGTTAAGAATAAGACCAAATTCCTGTCCTGAAATCATGAATTGTTCATCAGATTTCCACGAATAGTGTTTATTTGAATCGTATGCCATATACATCTAATTAATTTAGTGTGCAAATATAATAAAATTAATTAGTGTTGTCAAGCACTATTTCAAAATTAACCGTAGATGACACCTTCATACTCTTTCCTAACTCTAATCTTATACCAAACATGTTGCAGAATTTAAGTACTTCATAAAGAATAAGCTCCAAATATCTAGGGATACTTGGAGCTATTCGGAAGCTGTAAGAGTGTCCTGTATTTGTTATTTCCATAGAAGATAACTCATCAACCGATTCTACGATACCTATTAATTTTGATAGGAACACATCATCATTATCACGTAAAATTTCAGGAAAGTTTCTTCTATGTACTTCCATTAAGATAGTGTGAGTAAATATATTAGTTCCATTCTGTTCTTATTGTTTTATTCTTTATTTTACTTTTTTGCTGATTAGTTAATATAATTGGCTCAATTTTCTTACCTAAAAATTCTGGATACCATCTATATCCAAATGCTGTTTTGTGTTTTCCCTTTACACACATGGAAACTTGAGCAGAATCTATTCCTAACTCTCTTGTTTCTCCTATATAACCCCATTCTTTGATAAATATTCCATCAATACTATATTGATATACCTTCTTAGCATATTGATGGTTACTTCCTCTCATTTTTTGTCTTGCTAATAAATGATTTCTACGATACTCTGCATTTAAATATCTTTTTTTAGTAGCGTTTCTCATATTAATTCTCGTCTCCTCTGATATAGGTTTTTTCTTTTTTCCTTTCGTTGCTATACTTATTTTATCCCTAGTCTCTTGAGTATAACAGAATTTTCCATTGACATTTACTTTAGCAAGATTATAATCTCCTCCAAATAAAGTTATATTCTTTATCTCTCTCTTACGAATTTGATCAGGATATGATATATTCTCTACATGAATAAACTCAAAATTTTCTTCTCCATATTTGTTCCAAGCATGTTGTAAATATCTATTAGGATGTTTATTTTTTCTTAGATCGGTCTTATGAGTGGAAAATCTTTTCTTAATATTAACACTACTTCCTATATAATTGTGTCCATTCAATTTATTATTTATAATATATACACCACAATTACGAAGAATCTTTAATTGCTCTTTTCTATAATCTGTATACTCTGGAGAATTAAATATTTCTTCTGTTATCTCAATATTTCTATAATCCAAACTCATGTTAAAGTCAGTAAAAATAAAGTTTGTGCTGCCTTTCCAGATAATTCCTGTGACATATTATCTAAGTCACTGTAATTACTTGCTTTAGCAAATCTACTTAATTCTTCCGAATAACTAATAATGTCTTTAACAATGGTGGATGCATTTGCATTGGATATTATAGATGGAATTTTAAGATCTTTAATTTTTCTTCCACTATATCCCATCAATTTTTCTATATAGCTATCCGTAAAATCATGAATAGTGTCATATAGGTTCATTGCTACATGTTCGGCATAACCATTTGTTTGCCAATGTAGTAAATGGAGTTGGAGATGAAAGTACGTTAGCTTAGAAGCAATCCCTTCCAATGTCATATCAGAAGGAACTGCTTTGTTCAGCATGTTCTCAGGAAAAATTGATTGTCCCATATTATATTAGTTTAAGGTACGCAATTATCTCTATAAGTTCCTTCAAATGTTGTTGTATAATTTACACCACCTGAAACAGCTGTTGCTAATACTTCAATAACCTCGCCTGCTACTTCTAAGGAATCGTAGAATTTACCAATAATGGCAGGAGCACTAGAGGTGACATCAACAATGCTCCCTGCTGTACAAAATGCATCAGCAGATATATATTTTTGAACATTGTAATAATAAATTGAAGCAGTGGTAGTGGTTGTAGTGGTAACAGGTACATTAGTGGTTGTAGTGGTAGTGGTAACAGGTACATTAGTGGTTGTAGTGGTAGTGGTAACAGGTACATTAGTGGTTGTAGTGGTAGTGGTAGCTCTTGCTGTAGTTGTGGTGGTGGTGGTTGTAATAGGAATAGTTGGTTGACAACACTTATAAGCATCAACTTCTATCCATTTTCCAACTTTGGGCATCTTTCTTGTCAAAATCAATGAACTAGGAACAGCTACTCCTCGTCCATCGTATCTGACAAAAGCCTTCATGTCCTTTTTACCACTCTTCCTCGGGATAGCAGTGGTGGTGGTTGTTGTTGTTGTTGCCATAATTATCTTTTTAACTTAATTTCTCTAATAGTTTTACCTAAAATTATCATTTCTTCATGACTAAAGTTATCCATTCTTGCAACATTGCATGTATGACAACAAGGAATACAATTAGTCATAATATGTCCTATAGAATTATCTATTCGATCTACTCCATTAGAAGGATATCCACAATAATAACAAGGAGAAGCTAATGCGGTTCTCATATAATCATTTGACATAATTATTGACGCAAGTTAATTGTTGTTGTTGTTGTTGATGTTGTGAAAACACAACATTCATAAGCTGGCACTTCCTGCCACTTGCCAGCCTTAGGCATCTTCTTACGAAGAACCAAAGAGCCAGCAACGATTCTGCCAGATTTGTCCAATCTGACAAAAGCCTTAAGATCACGTTTGTTGGGTATCATCTTGTTTATATTAGATTGTTAGTAATTAATTTGATATTTCTTACCGAGTTCATTGAGCTTATTAGCATAGAACCAAGTACATTTTCTTTTAGACTCCTCATTATTAAGCACCACTTGTAGATGAGGATCTGTTAATGGATTACTCCCGAGATGGTATTTCCCTTTATAGAAATAAGGTACACCATCCATGAATTCATTAGTTATTCCTGCATTATGAAAGATAGAAGTTGTTTGTAATCTTTCAATGGGATCTGGGGACCAACAAAATTCCATCTCTTTTACCACTTTAGTTTCTTGATCTCTTCTCCATAACTCCCACAGTACCAGCCACATATCGCAGGTCCATGACTGGTAACCTTTATTTTCATTAGCAAAGTATTGTTTATTAACATCTCTTAAATATAATAATAAAGGAATACATTTCTTAAGTAGAGTTTCCCAAAAATCTGCATTTGTATTCTTAAGTAAATATTGTGTACCTCCTGAATGTAAATTGTTCTTCTCACAAATTTGTCTGTTGATTCCTATAATCTTAGCAGCCTCATCAAGTACATCTATCTTTTTATAATCTTCAAGTTTCTCAGGAAGAACATCTTTTATTTTACTATCAAAATAGCTGGCATTTATATAACTATTGGTATCAGACAAGTAAATAATTTCATCATTCAGTAGATGATCTATATTAAATCTTTCTGTAAAGAGAATATCACTATCACAATAAAATACAGCATCTTTATTAATCTCTGGAAATTCTTCACAATATTTCTTCATACAATACAAGCGAAGGATAGGGATATATGTACCTATAAAGGGATTTACTGTTCCATCATCTACATAAGTATGAAATTCTGCTTCAGGATATAGTTCATGAATCTTTTCCCATATAGGATTAACAGATCTTCCAAGAGGACTGAATAAAATTATCACTGCTTTATTTGAGTGCCCTATTGCTTTTAAACTCTCAAGCCATAAATGTACCTGCCAAGAAAAGTAAGTATCTGTTGGACAGGTTGTTACAAATTTCAAATTTCTGGTCATATGTAGTTAATTGCTGATTGTATAATATTATTTTATAAATACTTTCACCCCTATAATTGCAAATCCTGTTTGCACCTGTGGTAAATACATTCCTCCTCCCTTTAATCCCCATTTGTCTTTATATGTCCACCATACATCTACTCCTCCACCGGGAAACTCTTTAAAGTTTCTAAATGCGAAATTAGCATCTATACCAAGATGATTTTTAGAAATATAAGCAGGCTTCTTATCAATGCATGTATCTATATGATTGGTAATAGTAATAATCTCTTTGGGTGACATTATCTCTGGAAACTGGATACTTGCCTGACAATCCTTTACATCAATACGATAATGTATTCTTCCATTTCCACCTTTAGTTGTAAATTTATATGTACTGTCAAAGAAAGACTGACACCATTTTACAATAGTATCATGAACATACACTGTCTTTCCTTTTAACCTGATCCATGTAGTATCATATACAGGGATACTGTCATGCACAGTATCTGAGGTCTTAGGGGCATTCCTGCAGGAGTCCCTTTCCAAGGTGACAGTTTCTATCACCTTGGATTTGGAACATGACTGAACGCCTAAAAACAGGCATACAGTAAGTAATGCACCTATGAGAACCAACCATATGATTTCACGAATGGTCATTTGATTTCTGGCTTAGCAAACTGATCCTGTGAATTGGTAAGGAAATTCTTAATGATGTACCCAATACCTGCAGTTGCAGCAGTGAGGACAATGGGTTGCCAAAATACCCATGTAAAAGCAATAGTTCCGGCCTGTAATGCCTGATAAACACCAGTCAATAAAGCTCCCAGAATTGCAACCAGAAAACCTTTACCAAGATCTTTCCAGTTTAATGTTAAAAATGTACTCATTTTGTTTTGTTTTAAGTGAATATTTAACCATTTAATACCTTCGGATGAACAAAGATAGTGTTTTTATATCGTCTTAAACGAAGCATCACCTGCCCACCATTGGAATTGTCACCAACGGCTGTATTACCTTCAAGAGAGAAGAATGATATCTTGTCGTAGTCTTGTAGAAACAATCCTACATGATCTACTTTCCCATCGCCTTGCCAATCAAAGAAGACGATATCTCCGGGTAATGGGCTAGTGACTACCTCGTTATTTAGTTTAAAATGATTTAATGCAGAAGGTGTGTAGTGCATTCCCCTATCACTGTCAATATATCCCAAGGAAACTCCAGCCTGATTATAGCACCAAGAAACAAATATCGCACACCAAGCCACCCCATTCATATTATACCAGAAGCCATACTTTTGCATATTACTATCCTTCGGACTTTCTGAATATCCGAGTTCTCCTATTGCTGCTTGTACTACTTTTATTCCTTTCATAAACATTGTTTAAATACACGTTCAAGAACTAATTTCATCGAGTATTTTATCAATCAATTTTACAAAATCGGTCATCATCAGAGGCTTCTGATACGCCAGCTTAAAAGGAAGATTCCTGACGTATTCGTTTAAAGCCTATGACATTATTACAATAGGGGTGTCGTATTTTGATCTGATGTAATCATGTGTTTTTATCCCTGACATGACAGGCATATACAGATCAACAACTATAAGGTCATACGTTGTGGTCTGTAATAGCTCAATCGCCTTCAGCCCGTTTATGGCTGTATCACACTCGTAGCCAGCGTTTCTTAAAAACTTTTCCGCCAACGTCAACCACATCTCCTGATCATCAACTACCAATATTCTTTTCGAGTTCATGCCTTATTATTTTTAAGTATTCCGAACCTTCCAAAGGTTTATGATAAAATGTACAGTAGGACTTCAACCCGCATAATGAGTTATTGTCCATACCACTCATTATAATTATTTTCACGGCAGGGTATTTGCTTCTGATATATTCACAAAGTTTGGTTCCGCTCATCACAGGCATAAACAAATCCAAAATGACGAGATCAAATCTTACCTTATACATTAATTCCAACGCACTATACCCGTTATCCACCGTCTTGTATTCCATGCCAGCATACTGCATCCACAGTCTAACCGTGTACAACCAATCGAGGTCATTATCTACGATGAGTATCATTTTGTCTTTTCCAAAATGCTAATTCTTATCGTGTGATCCTGTATATCGTTATCGTGTTCGCTGAGTAACTTATCGACCACCTTCTTCTCACGTATATAGATGTTTTTGTGATCGTTAATGTTGCTCTTGATATTATCTATCGTTGCATCCACTTTTGCCTGATACAACAATAGGTTGTGATTTATTTCCAGCATCGTGGTATTGAGTGTCTGTAAAGTGACGTTCATCTTTTCGATAAGAGTCATCGCCCGATCTTCCGCTACTTCTGTTTTGTCCATCCATCTTTTGATAAAAAATCCAGCGAGTGAGAGTAATAGCAAGATAGCTGATCCGATTGCAGATAAAATAATTGAATCCGTCATGGTTAATTTAGTTTTTCAATATCAATTGTTATTGTTTGTGGTGATGTGCTATTTCCTCCAAAATAAGGAAACGCCCTATATGCAATAATAGGTTTCTTTCCTCCGGGGAGTGCCTTAGAAACACCGTCTACCCCCATAATGTAATTCAACCCATCAGCTTTACAAAAGCCTGTATACCATGTATTAGGTTGTATTATCATCAAATCTCCATCAAATCTCCTACCATCAATATAAGCATAATACCCTACAACCAATCTTCCTCCAATTACAATCCATGATAGGCGTACAGAGTTAGAATGAATACCTATAGATGAGAAGCCATATAACTTATTCCATCCCGGAATAATTTTACTTTCATCATACAGGCAGTTTGCATTTAATCTAAATCGAAAAGTAATGTCACTATCACTAAATGCAAAATGAAGAGGGAGCCCAAATAATGTAGGTTCACAATAATGTCGCCCTTCCTTTATTGTGTAGGTTTTCATTTTTTCAACTCTTTGGGCTGTTGAGGTTTAATGCCAACAATCCACATAAGGAAACCATCAATCTGAAAAGGTCTATGTAACATCATTTCCTTCTGCTCAAGATAAGTGTATCCCTTAGGAGGTTCTTTAGCTGCTTCCTGTGCAATAGTGTCAGATCCTTTTGTGTACCAACGAACATTCACCTTTGCACTATCGTTATAACATACAGTAGAATAGTCCTTTATCAACTTTGACATCCCTGCTTTAACAATAGCAGCACTATCAATTTTCTGAGCCATAAGCTCCATAGAGAATAATGAAAGACATAAAATTAATGCAAATTTCTTCATAAAATTATAGATTAGAATTAGAGCTATAAATATAATGAATATTTTATTACAAAAGCAAATTAATTTTACTGAATCACCGCATCAGAGAAAAAATTAGGAATACTATTACCCATTCCCATAGGAGGACGATTGTAAGAAGGACCTGTATAAGCCTTTATTGCAGCAGGAATAGCCGTTTCATCAATATGCCCTGAAAGGTAAAATCCATCCCTGCGAGAAAGGATGTTCTCCTGCATTACATTTGCACTATCTTTTACTGCATTATACATGGAGGCATCTTTAAACAACCCCATAGTAACATTAGTAGTGTTCTGCACGTTGTCATAAGTCACCTGAATAGCCACCCAGTAGTTAGCAGTAAACCCTCTTTTCCATTCAAAAGATTTAACAAGAGCTGATTGTGAAAATCCCATTGCTGCAATAAACAGCATTCCTAAAATTAAAATTGATTTTTTCATAGTGTTTGTTTTTGTTTTTATGGTTTATAATTAAAATGCCTCATCTATTGCATATACAATTTCTATTATCATGTGACCGTTTGAATCACTCATGCCATTTTTAATCTTAATCTGACTTGTACCCACCTGTCCTATCAAATCAAGATACTTGTCAACATCACCCAATATAACATCAGAAGTGCAGTCAGACAGCAGGGTTATTTTCCCATATTGGTCAAAGCGAAAACGAGCAAATGTACCTCCCTCCCCCTCAGCAGGACTAAACATTGAAATAGTTCCCCATCCATGCGCCCAAGGGAAGAAAGTAATCGAAGCACCATAAGCAAGATAAATATTGGAATGATATACCTTAACCCCTTTCCATGTTGAAATAGAATCTCTGGATTCAATGGTTCTGTTTACCCGTAGTGAATCAGAAATAATTACAGGCTTGGTTGCTCTTTGTATCGCCTTGCCCCCTGAATACATCCATGGAAATTTAGTTGAGTCAGAAGCATTGTAAGCAGTAAACCACTCCATCACTTTATCTCCAACAGGAGTTTTCATCACAAGACATTGCCCTGCTGTTCCTGCTGTGGATGGGAGAATGTAGGCTTCGTTGCCTAATGCTAAGGTTTTTCTGCCATATATCGCCCCATTAACATCAAGCAGGTAGCCAGAGGTAATAGAGGTTGTTCCTATGCCTACGGAACCTTTCAATAAAGTTGTAGTTACGTTATCATTTCCCAGAACAACCTGATTTGATTGAAGAACCTTTGCGTTATAACCTATCGCTGTTCCATTGGTGAGTTCTGCTTCGTTCTGTTTGGAAGCATAAGCACCTAAAAAAGTCATGTAGGAGTCTGTTACTGATTTCTCTGCTGCGTTTTCTGCACCTATACCTGAATAAAAGCCAGATGAAAGGTTATTTATGCCTGTGGTGTTGTAGTAGAGTGCAGCATATCCATTGGCTGTGTTGTAGTAGCCTGTGGTGTTGGAGAAGAGTGCATACATTCCATTGGCTGTGTTGTTGTTGCCTGTGGTGTTGTAGAAGAGTGCATACGATCCATTGGCTGTGTTCTGGTAGCCTGTGGTGTTGTAGAAGAGTGCCTGATATCCATTGGCTGTGTTGTAACTGCCTTTATAACTTGCCCCTACCTCACCCACACTTGACTGACCACCACCACCAATGAATAAGTTATATCCATCCGAGTTAGCACCTTTGAAAGTAGAGAATAAGGTAACGTCTGTGCCAGAAACTTGAATAATTGAGTTCCCTAATCCGCTTGCATCTGAAATGTGATAGGGGATATACCCATCGGTTAAATTACTCAATGCTACTGTTGGAGCTGTGATTGTTCCATAGGTCTTTACTGATGTTACAGAACTGTTTCCTATAACAACCTGATTACTCTGTAACACTTTAGCGTTATATCCTACCGCTGTTCCGTTGGTGAGTTCTGCTGCATTCTGTTTGGAAGCATAAGCACCTAAGAAAGTCATGTAGGAATCTGTTACTGATTTCTCAGCGGTATTCTCTGCTCCAATACCTGAATAGTAGCCAGATGAAAGGTTATTTATGCCCGTGGTGTTGGAGTAGAGTGCAGCAGTTCCATTAGCTGTGTTGTAGAAGCCTGTGGTGTTGTAGAAGAGTGCATACATTCCATTGGCTGTGTTCTGGTAGCCTGTGGTGTTGGAGAAGAGTGCCTGAAATCCATTGGCTGTGTTGTAACTGCCTGTGGTGTTTAAGTAGAGTGCAGCATATCCATTGGCTGTGTTCCGGGAGCCTGTGGTGTTGGAGTGGAGTGCCTGAAATCCATTGGCTGTGTTGTAGGAGCCTGTGGTGTTGTAGTGGAGTGCATACGTTCCATTGGCTGTGTTCTGGTAGCCTGTGGTGTTGTAGAAGAGTGCCTGAAATCCATTGGCTGTGTTCTGGGAGCCTGTGGTGTTGTAGAAGAGTGCCTGAAATCCATTGGCTGTGTTCTGGTAGCC
>Ga0268283_1000529_pt1 | contig 24424 bp, 26 predicted proteins | sample saktaG_13_FD_190140 | JGI IMG/M metagenome (GOLD analysis project Ga0268283, IMG submission 190140) | Saline water microbial communities from Sakinaw Lake, British Columbia, Canada - sak_2013_06_06_36m | ecosystem: Environmental > Aquatic > Non-marine Saline and Alkaline > Saline ... | reverse complement strand
GGCTATAGAGAGGGGGAAACGCCCGGTCCCATTCCGAACCCGGAAGCTAAGACCCTCTTCGCTCATAATACTGCATCTTTCAGGTGTGGAAACGTAGGTCGCCGCCTGGCCTCGGATTTTCTTCTTCAACTTCTTTTAAAAAACAATCACTTCTTCTTTTTACAATCGCAAACTCTTATTTTTTTTTAATCGCAAATTTAATGAACAAATACTTCAATAATTATTTCTCATCGTCATTCCCGCGAAAGCGGGAATCCAGCTCTGCATTTAGGGGGATGGATCCCCGGATCAAGTCCGAGGATGACGGGAAAAAATATAAAGATAGATTCCCGCTTTCGCGGGAATGACGAAATTGTTACAATTCGAAACACTTTCTCGCTTTTCTCAAAAAGTTATTACATTTTTATAAACCCCCCCATTTACTCTTCATTATTGTTTATTACTCCTAAAACAGGCTATTTGAACCTATTTTGACGTTGAATGTATCATAATAAACCCTAATAACACCGTCATATTTTATCTGTAATACTTACTATTTGAAATGCTTATTTTGTGATAATTTCGTGTTAAGTTTAGATTTATTTTAACACCCCTATAATGACACTGTTAACGAATCGTTTACCGATTTGAAAAAATACAATTCAGGAGAATTAATGAAACGTACAATTAAATTAGCAGTTGCAGCAGCAGTTGCTCTAACATCAACAGCGGCATTCGCAACAAACGGAGATCATCTTATCGGTACAGGTGCAAAAGCACGCGGTATGGGTGGTGTTGGTATCGGTATGTCTCACGGTGCAGAATCGGCTCTTACTAATCCGGCATTGATTACATCAGTAGATGGTACAGAGATCTCTTTTGGCGGTACAGTATTTATGCCAAAAGTTAGAACTGATACAGGTGCAGGTTTGACGGATAGTGCAGCAGACTTAAGTGTTATCCCTGAAGTATCAATTGCCCAAAAAGCATCAGACAATTTCTATTGGGGTATCGGTATGTTTGGTACAGCCGGTATGGGGGTAGATTACCGTGCTCATACTGGTACTTTAGGGACAACCACTGGTAACTATAGTATGGTAACTAATTTGCAGTTGATGCAATTTGCAGTACCGTTGGCATATAAAACAGGCGGATTTAGCTTTGGTATTGCACCTGTTCTCCAATACGGTTCATTAGATATCAATTACAGAACTGATTATATGGGTGGTGCTGGCGGAAATACACGAGGTGTAGCACAAGATTTTGGATTTGGCTATAACCTTGGTGCGGCATTTACTGAAGAAGGCTTGACGGTTGGTGCTTCATATAAGTCAGCTATTGATATGAAGTATGATGGGCAAATATCTAAAGCAGCTACTGATTTCGGCTTGAGTGGATTTACTGACAATCTTGAGCAACCAGCAGAGATTGGTATTGGTACATCATACAAATTGAGCGGAAATACATTTGCTGTAGACTTTAAGCAAATCAAATGGGGAAGTGCAAAAGGATATAAAGATTTCAATTGGGAAGACCAAAATGTAATTATCCTAGGTTATCAATATGCACAAGATAGCTGGGCACTTCGCGCAGGTTATAACCATGCAAAAAGCCCTATCAAAGAAAGTGTAACACCTCAGATTAATTTATTCAATCTTCTTGGATTTCCAGCTATCGTAGAAAATCATTATACTGTTGGTGGAACGTATGCATTTAATAAAACAACATCAGCAGATTTGGCATACGTTTATAGTCCAGAAGCAAGTCAAACATTTGGAGCTGCAGGAGGTCTATCAACAAGTGGTACTATTACTACCAAGCACAGTCAGCAAGCGGCTACTGCACAACTTAACTTCAAATTCTAAGACATTTTCTCTCCTCTTCGGAGAGATTCACAATCCATTCACTTTTTTAATCCATAATAAGAGATCAAATTATTGATATGTTATTATCGTTTTTTTGATGGCTTTGTGATACAATTGTTCACTTAAAATGAGAAGACCTTCAACTTACACTAGGAGATAAGATGTTAAACAAATTTTTGATGGGTGCGTGTGCTTTATCGCTCGCAGCCTCAGTGGCTTTTGGTGCCCAAGGGGTCAAATTTTATGTCGGTGACGGCGATAAAGAAAAACCGTATATGAGTATGGTCAATGAAAAGATCAGTACTATCGGGTTTGTTCTCTCTGATCCGCATGAGCACATTGACATTTCGTATAAAACCAAATGGGGAACAGAGTTCCAAACGATCAAAGGGGTAACGAGCAAGCATCCTGATTTTGATCCGACATTTAAAGCAACGTTGGATAATCTTGGATTTTTCTCGATTACCAACGATGCGGTTGTGGGGCCGTTGTTGATGAAGGAGCCGTCATTGGGCGGATTCTCTCCGTTTAATCTCCATATCTATAAAAAAATGGGTGAAGACAAAACCTACGTAGGTCACGTTATGCCAGATACAATGCTTGACATTGTTGGGATCAAAGACAAAGAAGTGCGTGAAAAGTTTGTTGCTTCGTTCAGTGAATTGGACAAAATGACCGAGAAAGAGATCGGTTCAAAAGTACAGTATGTAGACTATAAAGCACTTCCTGCAAAGCCGATGATGACGTTTGAAGTACCGTTTGATCGTGCTGGCGGTGTAGATAAGTTTACGAGTGATTTCCAAAGCCGATTTGAAGAGGCATTTGAAGCTCACAAGTACATTATTGCCGGATACAAAAACATGAAAGAGTCTATGGACGGCGCTGGGATTAAATTTGATCGTTTTGATGCGTATTGGGTTTATTCATTGTGTCATTTCCGATTCTCTGAGGGCATTTTCAACCAAGGTCGTCCTGATGCCGGTGTATTTGCGCCATGCTCAATGTACATGTATGTTGACAAGGGATCAAACAAGATGATGGTGGGTATGCCGCGTTTGGAAACTTGGACAGCGGTAATGGGGATCAAAGACAAAAAAATGACCGATTCCATTATAGCATTGGACAAAGAGATCACTAAAATCATGATAGACTTAGGAGCGAAAGAGCTATGAAAAAAATCTATTCACTTATTATGAGTGCTCTCGTACTCGGATTTTGCGGGTGTGCCGGAGTTTCTCCTCAAGCGGAAGCCGGAGTAAAGATCGAAAAAGTTATTTCTACGTATAAAATCGGTTCTTACAGCGATGTAGAGAGTACCAAATCCAAGCTTACTGCTGCCGGATTTGAAGTGGTTGGAACCTATAAAATGGATGGCGGTACAACAGTACTCTATACCAATGGTCAAATGAAAGCGACGGCAAATAAACCTTCTCGCGGTCTTAATGCCGTTGGACGGATCTTGGTAGATGATGAACGCAAGCAAATCAGTATTGCCAACCCGGTTTATTTTGGTGCAGCATTTATGCAAGAAGAGTACAGCCATTCGGCTGCTTCTGCGGTATTGAGTTCTTTGGAAAAAGCATTTGGTCCTTTGAAAAACTCTGAAGATCAATGGGAATATGCAGGATTGGGCAATTATCATTTTATGATGGGTATGCCGTATTATAAAGAGATGGATCTTGTAGGTGAAGGGTCAACTGCTGAGTTGGTTGCTAAAGCGAAAGCAGCCAAGGGAACCGTAGCTGTAGAGCAAATCGGTAAGGATCGTTATGTTGCATTCGTAGAGCTTGATAAGCGTACCAGTGGATTTGTCAAAAAAATAGGTTCTCAAAATGGTGAAATTTTGCCGTATGCTGTATTGATTGAAGATGGGCAAGCAAAAGCACTCAATGCCAAGTATTTTATTGCAGTGAGCTACCCGCTTTTAACGATGACTGAATTTATGGGAATTGCAACTATGCCGGATGCAATTACCAAAGGGCTTCAAAAGATTTTTAAATAATTTTACCCTTTCCGTTCGTTATGAACGGAAAGATTCTTCTTGTCTCTTTAAATTTTTTTCTTCTTATTTTTTAGGTATACTCTTGCAACTTCTGCTAAGGAATTACTACATGGCTGACATCTATCAAGACCCAACAAGCAATGAATGGTTTTACCCCTCCAGTGGATATATTTTGAGTGAGACAGACGGTAATGGGATTATTACGTATGTAAATGATCTTTTTTGTGAAGTTGCGGGCTATACTAAAGAAGAACTTATCGGTCAGCCTCATAATATTGTCCGTCATCCTGATATGCCGCGTATCGCTTTTAAGGGATTATGGGATGATTTGCAAAGCAAAGGTTTTTGGACAGGATTTGTCAAAAATCGTCGTAAAGATAATGGATATTATTGGGTATATGCAACAGCACTTCGTCGTGAGTGCAGTGATGGGAGTGTTACGTATCTCTCTATACGAGTAAAGCCCCAGCGAAGTGACGTAGAGGCATGTACAAAGCTGTATGCAGAGCTTAAGGGGCAGGAGTAATTGTTCTCGTCATCCCGTACTTGATACGGGATGACGATATTTTGAGCTGACTAAAGTTTAAACTCTATTACCTCTAACATTTTTTTCACAATATCTTGATAATACTTCTTTTGAGTATCACTTCCAAGTGCTACCGGCGGTTCCCCATTATCCGACCCCTCACGAATTTCCATGTCCAGCGGTATTTGACCCAATAGCGGAATATTGTATCGCTCGCTTAAGCGTTGTCCTCCCCCTGAGCCAAAAATATCATATCTATTCCCCGTATCCGGAGCGATAAAGTAGCTCATGTTTTCGACCAATCCCGCCATGGGGACGTGGATGTCTTGAAACATTCGAATAGCACGACTCACATCATCCGAAGCGACGAGCTGAGGAGTGGTAACGAGAACGCCTGCTGTGATGGGAAGCTCTTGTGCCATGGTGAGTTGAATATCACCTGTTCCCGGAGGCATATCAATGACCATAAAATCAAGCTCACCCCATGCCACATCTTCAAGAAACTGAATAAGGGCAGAAACAGCTACCGATGAGCGCCATACGAGGGGTGTATCGGATGTGGGTGTGGTTAACGCCACACTCATAATTTTAAGCCCGTAATTTTCACTCGGGACGATTTTGTTATCATCATTCCAGCTGATTTTTTCCAAATCTGTATTAGTAAGACGCGGGACGTTGGGTCCATAGACGTCAGCGTCTAATAAACCCACCTTGTAGCCCAATTGAGCAAGCGCAATGGCAAGATTGACACTGACCGTACTTTTACCTACCCCCCCCTTGCCGCTTGTTACCGCAATAACATTGGCAGCATACGGTGCTCGGTTGTTTGGAGTTGCGGTTGTACCGTAGTTGGTATCTTTTTGCACGTGCCCTTTTTTGGTGATATTGAGCGATTTGAATTCATTTGCAAACGCATTTTCAATGGCTGTCTTTACCATGAGGTATGATTCATCACTCACAGTAAGAAGCTCTACATGAGCATTTCCATCCGTTACCTTTGCCGTAGAGATGAGCTTTAGTTCCCCTAGGGTTCGATCCAGATTGGGATATTTTACTCCTTGAAGAGCATGCTCAAAATTTTTACTATTCATAAGGATTACCTCTAACGTCTCGTACGAGAAGGGATTTTGTTCCGTTGGCTTTTTGGGCTAATTTGGCGAGCGGTATACGAGTGGCAGGATATTCGAGGCTGAGGCGATGATAGGCGGTGATCCGATCATCAATGAGGCGGTTAAGCGCTGCAACAACCCCATCGATAGTCCCTCGCTTGTCGGTTTCATTGAGAAGTTCTTTGATAAGCATGTCTCTTGAATGCATTTTAAGCTCAAGTCCATTGAGGGAGGCAATACGGATAAAGTCGGCGGCACTTAGATAGAGCCCTGAAAAAAAAGTATTAAGAAAATGATTTTCAAGGGTTAGAAATTTACTGCGCATTTCTTGGTTATTTTTTTTCATTGTCTTGCGTCCAAGTTGGCACGTGCTGCTTTGGTCACATCAATATCATTATCTTGGAGGAGAGATGTAATAATTTCTTTTGGAGCCGAACGATTTTCGGCAAGGCGCATACGAACCATCTTATCATTATCATCGACTAAAATTTTGAGTAATTTTGCAGGTGTGTTGGGATTCCCTGATAGCCCATCGCGAACAATTTTTTCATCACTGAAAAATTTCTCTAAAACATCACTGGGAGTTGAGGGATTTGTCGCCACGAGTGCACGAACGAGATTAATAGAATCGTTGGCTAAATGGCGTAAAACTTCGACAGGCGTATGCGGATTTTTAGCAACCGCCCAACGAGCTCCCATATCAATAGGATTTTGGGAAATATCGATGAGTAATGCAACCATTATAGGACTGTATTCTTGTTCACGTTCATACACAGAGGTGCGCAATGAGAGATTCATGGCAACTTGTCCGACTATTTGTTTGTCCTCTTTAAATGCATCATAAATGGCACGCACTTCTTCGATAGGGAGGGCTTTGTCTTCGAGAAATTCAATAAGAGCGAGAGTATCTGAGTGTTCAATAGCATAGGAAACTGTGGCAGTGCTCATACGAGGACTCCTTGGATTTTGATATAAATGTAACTGAGATACTAGCAAAAACTCATTAAACAAATACTTTTAAGTACAAATTATAAGGTTAAGAAAAGTTAATAGATTTATAAGTAAACATAAAAAAATATCTTATTGGGGAGATTGCACTAAATTGTGATGGTAATGTAACAATTTGTAATCCATATGACGATTTAAAAAGGTATTTCACCACTTATTAAGATTTTCAAATCTATAATGGGAGCGGTTATTTCGTAAAAATAGCTGTTTCCTAATTATGGGGTACAGTGGAATTTAGAATATTAAATTTAGAGAAAAAGGAGCATGGATGAATAGATTGTTAATGACACTCTGTTTGGCGGCATCACTATCTGCGGCGAATATATTGGCAGCAGATTATGCAAATAAGGACATTCTTATTTCAGCCGAAGAAGCGGTTAAGCTAATCGGAAATCCAAAAGTTATGTTTGTATCGGGTGATAACGAAGATATTTATAAGCTTGGCCACATTAAAGGGTCAGTTGAGATGTATGCGCACCACTTGCACCATTCGGAGATTGATGGAGAGATGCACTGCGCACCTTTGTATCGCTGTGTTGATGATGCTGAGCAGACTATTGGTAAAAAAGGGATTAGTAGTGACATGACGGTGATCGCATACGATGACTTTAAGGGTCCCAATGCGACAGGTGTTTATTCATTTTTTGACAGTTATGGACATAAAAATGTAAAAGTACTCAATGGCGGTCGTGCAGCTATAATGGCAGTTGATCCGGCTCAAAAAGAGTACGATGCTCTTAATAAAGATTTAAAAGCACTTACAAAAGTACAAAAAGATACAAAAGAGAAGCTGAAAACTGCAGTTAATGCAGATAAAGCAACACTGGAAGCTTCTGTTGCTCAAGCGCAAAATGATATGACAGCATTAAAAACAAAAATGGCTGAAGTAGAAAAACGTCTTTTGGTCGTAAAAGGGGATGAAAGCGTTACCGCTAAAACGTATAAAATTGATCCTAAAAATATCAAATACAATGTCATTGCGGAAAAAAATGAAGTTAAGCATGCAATGGAAGATATTCTTAAAAACGGTAAAAATTCTAAATTTATCATTATTGATTCTCGTGGACTTGCAGAGATTATTGGTGAACGTAAAATGGACAACGTAGCACGTGGCGGACACATTCCGGGGGCAACCTTTATCGAGTGGAGTCAAATCTCCGATGCGGATAAAAAAATGTCGTTTAAATCTGCTGATGAGATCCAAAAAGTATATGATAACTATGGTATTACCAAAGATAAAACGATTTACGCCTATTGTCAAGTAGGTGCTGGTCGTGGTTCTGAGCACATCACTGCGCTCCAATTGCTCGGTTACAAAAATGTCAAAGTCTTCACTGGAAGCTGGGATGTTTGGGGTAACGACATGAATCTTCCGATTAAACGATAAGGCTCAAATATGACAAAAGTAATGAACAATAATCGTCGCGACTTCCTGAAAGTTTCAGGGATGACGGCTGCATTGGTAGCTTCACAAGGCTCTCTCTTCGCAAAAACAAATGTAATGTCGGTTGAAAACGGTAAAGAAAATTACCCAAATACCAACTATACCGAAACGATGTACCGCAATGAGTTTGCGTTTACGTACGGTAAAAAAGAGGAACACGGTTTTGCGTATCACTGTGTTAACTGTCAGGGTAACTGTGCATGGGAAGTTTGGTCAAACAACGGCGTAGTTACGCGTGAAAACCAATCGGCTCGCTATCCGGTTATCAATGCAAAAATCCCTGACTTCAACCCACGCGGATGTAATAAAGGGGTTCAGCACTCTCAAGTGATGTACCAAAAAGACCGCTTGCTTTATCCAATGCAGCGTGTTGGTGAGCGTGGTGAAGGTAAATGGAAACGTATCAGCTGGGATGAGGCGGCTGAGGTCGTATGCCAACAAATTTTTGATTGTATGACCGACCCTGAACGTGGACCGGATAAATTGATGGTTCATGCGGGGACAGGTCTTTTGACTGAAGGTCGTCGCGGTGCTCCATTGCGTTTCTCAACTCAATTGGGCGCTATTCGTATTTATCCTTCTTCTTACCTAGGAGATATGTTCTCAGGTGCGGCGATTGCCTACGGTGAAGGTAACGTTGGTTGTACATGGGATTTCATGTATACCGTCGATACAGCGGTTATGTGGGGCGGAAATCCATCGGTTTCTCGTATCCCTGATGCACACTTTGTATGGGAGGGGAAGTATAACGGTGCAAAAATCATTGTTATTACCCCTGAATTTAATGCAACGGCTAAATCAGCGGATCTTTGGATCCCGATCAAAGCAGGTTCGGATAATATCCTCGCAATGAGTGTTATGAATGTGATCATCAGCGAAAAGCTTTATAAGCCGGAATTCATGAAAACATTTACGGATCTTCCGTTCTTGGTCGATGTGAAAACGCAAAAAATGATTCGCAGATCTGATATGGAACATGCGGCAAACGAAGAGGATCACCATAAATATACAGAAGAGTTCTACTGTATGAATTCAGCTACCAAAAAGCCTGCATTAATGCCAGCTACTGAGGGAAGCAAGATTAAATCTCTTCGTCTTGATGAGCAGGGAATTACCCCTGAACTTGAGGGAAAATGGACAATTAAAGATATCCATGGTGAAAGCCGCGAAGTAACAACGGTATTTGAAATGCTTAAGGCATCAGCTGCAAAATTTGCACCGGAAGCGACTAAAGATATTACGGGCGTTCATCCAGATACCGTTCGCGTCCTTGCACGTGATATTGCATTGCCGAAAGTTGTTGAAATCACTACCGGATTCTCGCTTAATAAATATTTCAATGGGGTAATGTCTATTTGGAATATTTCATCAATCTGCGGATTGACAGGACGTATGGGACCATACGGCGGACTCAATACAGAAAATGAGTTCCAGCTCTCTGGTCTTGGTGTTTTGGCAGGATTTGGCGGTAAATACAATGCCCGTTTCGGTTCTGGATTTGTGGGTGAATTCGTATTTGGCGAAGGGATGAAATCGTTTGATCAATTCTTCGGAGATGAAGATGTTAAGCGTGCGCAAAACGGTATGTCTAAGAAAGAGTATATGGCTGTTTTGGGTGAAATGCTTAAGCAAGGTAAAAATGGACTCGAAAATGCAGATTCACAACACGGAAGTATCAATAAGCCGTGGTGGCAACCTGATTGTGCATTAATCGTGGCTGATAATAAGTTCCGTCGTAACAAAGGAACTGAGTATCGTAAAGCATTTTTAGAGAAAACAAAATTTTATGGCTATGTGGATTACCGTATGTCAGAAGCGGCACAATTTGCCGATATTTTACTACCGGCGAAATCGCACTATGAAGTGTATGATCTTCGTACATCTCCGGGTTATCACCGTTTTACAAACCTTGCCCAGCCGGTTGCTAACATCAAAAATATTGGTGAGGCAATGGATGAGTGGTCAATGTTTACTCTTCTTGCTAAAAAAATGGAAGAGCTGGCAAACCGACCTCAAAATATTGCCAAAGCAAAAGTTCCTGATCATAAAAAATACGCAAAACCTGGTTTCCATGATTTGACTATTTTCCATAAAGAGTACACCAATACAGATGCTGAATCTGAAGGGGCTGGTGAAAATTATCTCGGAACAGACAAGATGGCAGTACAAGCGGCATTGGAAAAATGTGAGCAGTACGAGCCATGGACGATGGAGAAAATGTACAAAGTGGGAGGATTCTTGCTTATTAACGAAAAAGCGGCGAAAAGCTCACCTCTTTATTCGGATCGCCCTTACAGCTCTATGGAATACCATTTGTACAAATTTGAACGTCTTGATACCCTTTCTGGTCGTCAAACATTCTACGTTGATCATGAACTGTACATCAAAATGGGTGCTGCGACCAATACAGGTATGGAAGGAATCCGCCCACAAAGCAAAGATCATCCTTATGTGTTTATGACACCGCACGCTCGTTGGTCAATTCACTCCAACTACAAAACATCACGGACCCTCTTGCGCTTACAGCGTGGTGTCCCTGCTATCCAAGTGAACCGTGTGGTTGCTTCATCAAAAGGGATCAAAGATGGAGATACTATTCGTATCTTCAATCACCAAGGTGAATTCTATGCTATGGCGAAACTCTCTTCATCGGCACCTGCAGATGGATTGGTGCTAGAAGATGGCTGGGAACCGCATATGTATCTAAGAAATAAAGGTCATAACGAAGTGGTTCCTGTTGCATTGAACCTTTTGGAAATGGCAGATGGCTGGGGTCATCTAAAGTTTGGTGGACTATGGGATGGTAACCAATACGCGTACGATGGTGCCGTGAACTATGAAAAAGCAACTGACGTAAAATATTAAGGGGTTTAGATGTCTAAAAGACAATTAGCAATGGTCATGGACCTGAACAAATGTATCGGGTGCCAAACATGTACTGTGGCATGTAAAACGCAGTGGACAAACCGTAACGGTCGTGAATATATGTATTGGAATAACGTAGAGACCTATCCAGGTACCGGTTATCCGAAAAACTGGATGGAGCTTGGTGGCGGATTTGACGCTGCCGGCGACCTTCAACCGGGTGTTATCCCAAATCTTGAAGCCGATTATGGTGTACCTTGGGATTATAACTATGAGTCATTAATGACGGATAGCGCAGATCATAATCGATTTCAGCCTCATATATCTCCAACATGGGGACCAAACTGGGATGAAGACCAAGGTGCGGGTGCATTCCCACAAGACAACTATTTCTTCTACCTTCCACGTATTTGTAACCACTGTACAAATCCGGGATGTTTGAGTGCGTGTCCTCGTGATGCTATCTTCAAACGCGAGCAAGACGGTGTTGTTTTGGTTGACTTGGATCGTTGTCAAGGGTACCGCTATTGTATCGCGGGTTGTCCTTACAAAAAAATCTATTTCAATCCAAAAATCTCTAAATCAGAGAAATGTATTTTGTGTTTCCCACGTATTGAGCAAGGTTTGCCACCGGCATGTGCACAACAATGTGTTGGTCGTATCCGTTTTGTCGGATTCTTGGATGATGAAGAGTCACAAGTCTACAAATTGGTTCATCAATACAAAGTAGCAATCGGTTTACGTCCTGATTACGGCACACAACCAAATGTTTATTATGTTCCACCGACCGAATCTCCTGCGAAGTTTGATGCTGAGGGGAAAATTATTGAGGGTTCAACACGTCTTCCAATCGAAGAGCTTGAAAAACTCTTTGGTAAAGAAGTTCATGGTGCAATTAAAACACTTAAAGCTGAGATGAAAAAACGTAAAGAGACGGGCGTAAGTGAATTGATGGATATTTTGATTGCGTATCAACATGCGGATATGTTCCGTTTGGATAACAATTACTACCAAGAAGTTGCAAAAGAGCAAAAACGTACACCATTGGCACCTGTCGATACACGTTACATTGCCGGTAAATTTACGAAAGCGGGAGGACACCACTAATGAACAAGATTTTAACATCACTCCTTTCATTGGGTCTTGCATGTTCGGCTGCTCTTGCAGCGGACGCGGCAATTACTGCTGTTAAAGTAACCGATAGTTTGAATGCTATCAAAGCAGATTCAGCGGTTTGGTCGAAAGCAAAATTTTCTAGCGTAACGCTTTATCCGCAAACTGCTATCGAGATGAACGATAAAAAAGCAAATGCACTGTGCGAAAATGCGAAAGCGAAAAAAGCACAGGTTGCAGCATTGTATGATGGCAGCACTATCGCACTGATGGTGAAGTGGGCAGATGGGACAAAAGATGTCCAAAAAGGTCCAACTTCAACTGAGTACAGTGATGGTTTCGCGGTTCAGTTTGCAGGTGTAACGGCTAAACCTCAACCTTTGCCGTACATCGGAATGGGTTCTGTTGGTCGTCCGGTAGTCGTTCATTTGCAAAAAGCAACGGAAAAAGTGTATGAGCCTAATGGAAACAAAGATGTCTCTACACAAATCAACCGTCAACAAACCGGTGTATTTGAAAAAGAATTGGCAGATTACGATGCGAAAGTCGTTGCTCTTGCAAATACAGACTATGAGCGTGTATTCGTAGGTGAGGGTTTCCGTTCATTGACTGAGATCAAAGATGGTTCAGTGAAATCGCAGAGCGCTATGGTTCATGGAGCTTCTGGTTGGACGGGGACGCTTAGTCGTTCTCTGAAAGATGACTACGTTAATCTTAGCGGAACAGTACCGGTTTCTATCGCGGTATGGGATGGTTCGAAGATGGGTCGTAATGGACTTAAAAATCTAAGTGCATGGATTGCTATCAATCTGGATGGTCAAAAATCAAATGCAGCATTAGTAGCAGATTTGACTACAGATTCTAAAGGTGATGCCACTAAAGGTAAAGCAGCGGCAGAATCAAACGGATGTAACGGTTGTCACCAAATGACATCGGCTGATCCTAAATCATTCATGGCGCCTTCACTTAAAAATGTCGGCGGATACTCTACGGCTTCTTATCTTCGCGAATCGATTGTTAAACCATCTGCAGCTATTGTTCCAGGGTACAACCGTAATGCCCACAGCAATACACCGTGGTATAATCTTGAAAAAGGGAAGCGTATCTCTACAATGACGGATTACAGTCACTTGAGCAAAGCGGATGTTGAAGATATCGTCGCTTACCTAAAAACTCTCAAAGCGGAGGTAGAATAATGAAAAAGATTGCACTTATTTGCGCAGCACTTGTTGTTGGGGCATTGGCAAACGAAGGGCAAGAGTTTGAGGGTCTATTGACAACCCCTGGCTGTGCTGCACAAGGCGCTTTCGCGGATTGTTATTTAGAGAATTATACGTGTGGGAGTGATGATTGTTTCAAAAAAATCGAACCAGGCGCAACTACTAACCCTAAATTGGCATTGTTTCAGCATAACACCGGTAAAACGTATCTCATCGATGTCAGTAAACTGAAAGTTTCTGAACTGGGTGAGGGGATGAACAAGAACGGTGTTATTATCGTCGGTGTTTTGGACACGGCGACCAATACTATCGCGGCTACTGAATTTAAAGCTCCACCGCCACCGAAGAAATCATTTTTCAAGGGTTGTTTATAAGATAGACACGTCATCCTCGGGCTTGACCCGGGGATCCATCCCCTGCATTTAAAGCTGGATTCCCGCCTTCGCGGGAATGACACACTGCGCAATCCCCTTTTATTTTAGGAATACTCAATGAACACTGAATATCGACGTTATATCTATGCCTTTCTATCGCGAGTAATGAGCAATATACCTGATCGTCGTTTTATCACTGACCTTAAAAACAATCAACAATTGCTCGAGGTTATTGGTGAAGAGACGAAAGCGTGGTTTAATGCAACGGGTGAAGAAGAGCTGTATGATGCACTTAATATGGATTACAGTTCGATGTTTTTTCTCAATACGCAACCGGTTGAATCCTTTGTGCTGGATGCCAAAAATGAGACGCTTGTAGGATTGCAAAATCCCGTAATGGCGTTTTATTTTACCCATGGTTTTGAACTGAATATGGATCAAACCGAACTGATGGCCCCCGATCACCTCTCAATCGAACTTGCTTTCATGCAGATGCTGGTCTTTCGTAACGAGATGAAGGCGCAAATTCAGTTTATGGATGAGCATTTGTTTATGTGGGCTGTCCCGTATATGCTTGGGATGAAAAGTATGGCAGAGACCCCTTTTTACAAAGATATATGTGATTTCATGGTGGAATTTTTAGCTTCGGATTATGAATATTTACATCAAGAGATTGCCAATGGGTAATCATAATTTTATTCAAAAGAGTAACCTTTTTAGCTTTACGGCGACACGTTGTTTACGTAATGAATATTTCCATAATGATTGTCATATTTGTATTGATTTGTGTCCCAAAGAGGCGATTCAGTTGGTCCGTAATAAACTCACCTTGTTTGATAATGAGTGCATTGAATGTGCAGGGTGTATCGGGAGCTGTCCTACGGAAGCTTTTGAGATTGAGAGTTTTGATCCCAATGAGTTTTCTGCCTCTTTTCAAGGAGAGGAGAACTCTTTGCTCTCATGTAAAAGTACAACACCCTGTCTTGGGATTTTTGATACGGATCATCTGCTTGTTATGATATTACGCGGAGAGTTGGAAGTGGTGTGTGATATGAGTCATTGCGCCTCGTGTATTTTGAATGAAAACGGTAAGATGGAAGCTGTTATTCGTTCTCATATAGAAGAAGCAAACAATTTCTTAACCCAAATTTCGGTTGCTAAAGAGATTAAAACCGTTGAAGTACAAGAAGAGCAAGAAACGCGCCGAGCATTGTTTCGCAAGGGATTTGAAAAAGCCAAAGAGGCTATTAGAGAGAATGAAAAACCGCTTAAAAGTATGACGGCATCCCATCATGCTCTCCCTGATGTTGTTATGCCATTGAAGCGTATTCTTTTAAAAAATAGTCTCAAAGAACATGTCGGGAAGATGACGATAACGGAATTCTCAGAGTCAAGCCCGCTTTTCTTTAATAAAAAAATTGATTTTAATGCGTGTACAAATTGTGGAGATTGTACCCAATTTTGTCCGACTGATGCACTGTTTCCTACGTCAGATAAGCAGGGAATCTATTTTAGTCAAGGTAAGTGTATTGGATGCGGTATCTGTGAAGATATATGTAAGGCTCATGCGATTACCCCAAAAGAGGGGTTTGATATGGTGAGTATCGCGTATGAGCGTTCAGAGCAATTGGTTCACTACGAGATGGTGATGTGTAATGAGTGCCGCTGTCCATTCCCGTATAAGGGCGGTGATCCGATTTGTGACCGTTGTGAGGGATATAAAAAAGAGTTTAGTAATATGTTTACGTTAGCGAGGGATATGTAGGGTGGATTCCGTGTCGTAGCACGGAATGACGCACTGGCTATTTCTTCTCCATTACCTCTTTGGCACTTTTAAGTGCCCCTTCCATTGTTGACTTAGCAACACTCCATGCTCGTTTGCCCATCGCTTTTGCTTCTTGTGCTGAGGTTGAATTGAGTAATGCCGCACTGCGCTGGCTCACTTCTTGGCGTAGTTTGGAGAGTTTGCCTTGGAGAAGCTTGGCGGTTTCTTGAGACAAAATCGAGAGTTCATCGGTATCAAGACGGATTTCATCGCCAATGGCGGTGAGCTGCTCAATGATAGCAGGGGAGTTGTGCTTGGAGAGTCCATGGACAATTTGTCCGAAGAGGGTATGAATTTGTTCCAACTCATCTTCAATCAACTGGTACTCTTTGCGGTACAGGGCTCGTATCTCGTCAGGAAGATAGAGGAGATATTGGCGGAATTTTTCTATCGACTTGTGAAGTGCCGAGCGGATACCTAAAAGTGTTCCGCGTAAAATCGGTTCGGCCTGATTGGGGGTTGCTTCGGCAATATTGAGGGCACTTTGGAGTATGCTCGAAAAAATCCGGCGGATACGAACGGCATTGAGGACGTTGGCATTGAGGGTTTGGAAGGTTATCTCTTTGATGATTTCGTGAAGCGTTTCTTCGGTATCAGACCCACGTTCGAGAGTCGTAATAATCGCCGATTCGACCATCTCTTCGAGGATATCGAGCAAATCAACGGACTGAATTTTGATCTGATGTAATTTTTCTAGAATTTCTTCATTCTCATTAAATCTTTTTTCTAAAATATCAAAACATTGGTATTTTAGGTGCTGTAGTTCTTCACTTTTGCGGGTGATTTGACGCTCAAGACGCTCTTTTTGTTCGAGAAGCTCTTCGAGTTCATTGTGCAGTGTTGATGCTTCGTTTTTTAAGAGAGAGACGGTAAATGTTTTTAACTCATCAAGAGAGAGATTCGCTATTACCTCTGGAGTAAATTGATTTTGAAAGGTTTCGAGACTCATAAAAATCCTTTATAATACCATTTTGATGTGTTGATGCGCTTTGAGTGTTTCATAGAAAAAGGTACGCTCGTCCTCATTATGCACTAACAGTTCTAAGTTCATGCTGACATATTTTCCGCTGCCGCTCGTGTTGGAGGGTTTTAGGGAATAGATACGTTCCGAAAAGATTTCCATCGCCGCTATTTCGATACCTGCCCGCTCGAATGCTATCACTTTGTAACACCATGAACAGGGGTATTCAAGTTGTAGCTGTTGACCGTTAATTTCGCATGTAATCGCCACTTTTTCCTCCTGATTTGGTTTCGAGTTGGATGGGTCCGATTATCATCCCTTTATCAATCGCTTTGAGCATATCGTAAATGGTGAGCAATCCAATACTTGTCCCCGTGAGTGCTTCCATTTCCACCCCTGTTTGACCGCTGAGCTTTGCAGTTACGATGAGTTTGAATCCCGGTAATTCAGGAAGTTCATCAATGTCGCAGTTGACAGCGCTGAGATTGAGCGGATGGCACATCGGGATGAGGTCACTTGTTTTTTTTGTCCCCATGATGGCTGCAATAACGGCGGTTTGAAGAACGGGACCTTTTTTGGCGGTTTGGTTGACTACGGCATCAAAGGCATCTTGACTCATCGTAATGAGTCCGCTTGCAACGGCGGTGCGTGAAGTGGTGTTTTTGTCGGATACATCGACCATTTTGGGTCGGTTACGCTCATCTAAATGGGTTAAATTCACAGGCAAATCCCTATTTATTTTTTATTATTATAGCGTGAAAGTGCTTCTTCGTATTCGTAAGGGTGATTGAGATTCATAAAGGGTTCTTCGTTTTCGAACTCTACAAAGCGGGTGGCACTCATACTGAGAAGTTTTCCTAAGCGGTGGTCACTCTCTTGGAGCATACGTCGAAATTCGCCCAAAAGGGATACGTGATAAAGTCCCGTCAACGGATGTGTGCCTGAGGGAGTTTTAGCGATGACGGCATCCAAGTCAGCACTATCGGCTTCCAATAATGATTGAATAATTTTTTCATCCACAAAGGGGGAATCGACACTGAGGACAAAAAATCGCTCACACCCAAGGGTGTCGAATGTACTCACGAATCCTGCCGTCGGGGCAAAATCAACGCCAGCAGGATCAAGGATAAAGTTGGCTTCGAAATCAAATTTATCAGCTATTTTGGTTGAGATAGCAACGTGTGTGAAAAGTTTGGAGAGGCGGTTATATTGGAACTGCGCGAGGGTCGAATATCCACCGAACGGGAGGAGTGATTTGTCTTGTCCCATTCGGGAACTTTTTCCTCCTGCGAAGAGGATGCAGGGGAGGGTAAACATTTATTGTGCGAATGCCGCTGCGAGGATTTTATCCATTCCAGGCGTAGCACCATTTTGGAGGTATTGTAAGATTAACGGAGAGAATTTGTCGATCATCGATGCGTCCATTCCCAAGAGCGAAAACTGGGATGTGGTTGACCCTGTTTTCAAAAAAGTTGACGGTACGGCAGAGATGAGTGATCCTACTTGCGGTACTTGTTTGGTTAAGGCTGTAAAATCGGTAGGCTTCATACTTGATTTGGCATCATAAAGTACGGCAGCCGTTCCTCCAATAGCCTGAGTCGGGGTAACACCCAGCGTGGTTGTAAGATTTTTAACCAGTGGATTCGAGGATAAAGAGGTATTGACTGTGGGTGCAGCTGCCGTTGCGATCGGAGCGACCGTTTGCATGACCGAGCCCAAATCAAAAGCGAAAGTATTGGGAGTGATAAGAGAGAGTGAAAAAGCAAATGCGATAAAAGAACGTTTCATGGTGAATCCTTAAATAATGGTTGCAGGGTCAGTAATGACTCCCGTGATAGCAGACGCCGCAGCGACAGCAGAGTTGGCGAGATAGACTTTGGATGAGCGTGAACCCATGCGTCCGACGAAGTTGCGGTTGGTTGTTGCAATGGCAACTTCGTTATCTCCTAAGATCCCCATGTATCCACCCAAGCATGCTCCGCACGTCGGGTTGGAGACAACACCGCCCGCATCGATGATGATGTCCATGTATCCCGCTTTGGTTGCTTCACGTGCGATGCGTTGCGTTGCGGGTGTGACGATGAGGCGAACATCGGGGTGAACGCGTTTGCCTTTGAGAATTTCAGCAGCGATTTTAAGATCACCCAAGCGACCGTTGGTACAGCTTCCGATGAATGCTTGATCGATTTTAATCCCATCACTTACCGCTTGAGAGAGGCTGTGACCGTTGGAGGGCAAAAATGGATAGGCGATGACGGGTTCGAGCTTCCCAACGTCGATTGCAAGGACTTGGACGTAGGTTGCGTCTTCGTCTGAAGTGTGAAGTTTCGGTTCACGCGCCAATGGTTTATCGGCTAAAAATTCTGCTGTGATTGCATCATACGCCACGATACCGCTTTTTGCACCCGCTTCAATTGCCATATTACACATCGAAAATCGATCATCCATACTCAGGTGTTGGATGGTGTCACCTGTAAATTCGAGAGTGCGGTACAATGCTCCATCCACACCAATCATACGGATGATTTCCAAGATAATGTCTTTACCTGTCGTGTATTTCCCCGGTTTTCCTGTGAGGACAACTTTGATGCTCTCAGGAACTTTGAACCAGTTCCCTCCTGTAATCATCGCAAATGCCAAATCGGTTGAACCCATTCCCGTCGAAAAAGCGCCCAATGCACCATGAGTACACGTATGGGAGTCGGCACCGATGATGACATCACCCGGAACTACTAGTCCTTTTTCAGGAAGCAATGCGTGTTCGATTCCCATGTCTTTTTCATCGAAAAAGTGTTTCATCTGATATTTTTTAGCAAAATCACGGCTGATACGCGCTTGGTTGGCGGAAGCTATGTCTTTGGCAGGGATGAAGTGGTCAAGGACGATGGAAAAGCCCTCAGGATTGGCGAGTTTTGTCGCTCCGATGTCCTCGAATGCTTTGATGGAAATCGGGGTCGTGATGTCGTTCCCGATGACCATATCGATAGGACAGCGGATGATTTCTCCCGCATAGACGGGATGACCGACGTGTTGTGAAAATATTTTTTCTGTAATGGTTTGCTTCATAAGAGTTACCTTAATAGGGGTCTAAATTATGATGCGATTATACCATAGCTATCAGCTTCCTTTGGCAACACACGACGGTGCCAAAAGTTCAGGGCGGTATTCGAAGTGCATCGTATCGTAGTGATACCAACGTCCGCCCCAGATAAAGCCGTATTTTTCGAAGATACGGACGATGGACATGGGCATCGTGTTGCGGTAGCTGATGTGTGCTGTTTCACTGGGTGCTTCATCTTTCCAATACTGAGTTTTTGTGGGGGCGAGATCGATGGCGATGCCGAAGCTGTGCATGGAGAGGCGGTCAGTGTCTTTGATAACCCGATAGGCATACGTCGTTGCCCCCTCCGCCCATATTCGGTCACTTTTTGGGAGTTTAGCAATCTCCTGAGCAATAGCTAAAAGTTTTTTATCGACTCCTGCGACTTTGTTGACGGGGAGTTTTATGGATCCTTTTAGCGTTGGCCATGTAATGGTCACAAGATTTTTTTCGATGGCTTTTTGGTCTTTGCCATAAAGTGCTTGGAAAAATGGTTGATAGCGTAAACGTCCCGGGTCGAAGAGATAGGGTGGCGGTGTTTCAACTCCCCCTGCATCATACTTTTGCGAAAGTTGCATTTCAAGATCGGCATTGTTGATTTTTTCATCCCATGACAGTTTGGCAGTATTGGTATGATAAGGAAGTACAGACCCGTCTTTGAGGATAAGGGACGTTTCATCGGCAGAGGTAATCAGCTCCCCGTATCCTTGGAGATAGCATTGGGGATTTGCGTGAAGCGATACCGCCACTAGTGCCGGCAGTAACCATCGAGCTTTCATGTATCACCTCTTATTTGTTTGTACAATTATACCATTTTGCGATGGTCTCACGGGTAGCTGTAAAAATTATTCCACCCGGTTGCGTCCGTTTTGTTTGGCGAGATAAAGCTTGGCATCCACTTCGGAGATGTAATGAGAAATGGTCTCTTTGAGGACATATGATGTTGTCTCGGTTAGGATGGGAATGACCCCGATACTGACTGTGTAGTGTAACGAAACAGTGTCAAAGAGGGTGATGCGAGAAGCCGCTTCATCGCAAATTTTTTGGGCAATAGTTCGTGCTTCCTGTGCAGATGTGGCGGGGAGGAGGACGATAAACTCTTCACCGCCATAACGGAAAATAAAATCAGATTTTCGTAATATTTTTTGGAGCAGGGCAGAAAAATCTTTGATGACGGCATCTCCGGCGAGGTGTCCGTGTGTGTCGTTGATAATTTTGAAATAATCCAAATCGCACATGATAAGAGAACATTGGCTCTCTGTCGCCTTGGCTATCTCGATTTGTCCCATCATTACTTTGTCAAACAGTCGGCGGGTCAGCAGCCCTGTGAGGGGGTCTTTGGAATACTCTTCGATCATCATCATATCGTTCAAAATAGCAATCTCATTTCCGATTTCCAATGAGATATAGTCAAGGCGTTGGAGTAAATGGATGAGGTGTTTGGGTTTGTAGATTTGTTGTTGGCACTGACCTACAACATCGGCTGCCGTGTCATGTAAGGTTTGATGAAGTCGTGTAACCTCTTTGAAATGGCTTGTGGTGACAATATAAGGGGTTGATGTATTATTGAGCCATTTTCCAAACGAACACAAACTGTGGTTGAGCTCTGGATGGGGCGTACTGCATTGATTTTCGATATAGGCAATAAGCCCGATCAGCCACTCGATGTGTTTTTGATAATGAATCATAAGATTTTTTTCAACCAGATTGGCAATATGGGAGAGGCGCAGGTGATTTTTGACAGCGAGCCGTCGCAGGAATTTATGAAAATAGGCGAGGGTAATCTCATTTTCGAGATCATCGAAATAGCTGTTAAGGGCTTGTAGATTTGTAAGATCTCCTTCTTTTGCGAGGAGCCCCATCAGGTTTCGCGCAATGGTGAGCAGTTCGCCATAGACAAACATATAAGGAATCTCATTCGTGATACAAAAGTGGACGAACTCTTCGGTTTTTTCGGTTGCATCTTCGGTATTGGTCGATGCTAACAGTGAGATAAAGAGCTCTTTATGTTGGTTGATGGCTCGAGCATACTCGAAATTGCCATTGCCAATATACCCCTCACGTTCAAGATCGCTGTAAAAATCATGGATGCTTGACTTGATAGTGGAGAGATGCGCTTCGGTTTTAAACATTTAGAGGCTCTGATATTAGGATACTATGATTGTAACATGCCCTACCGAAAAAATTCGATTAATCCCATGATGATTTCCACTCCGATGAGAATAATGATGATCCACTCTAAAAATTCGCTTTGTTTATGGTTAAGTAAATCCATGACGAGCATAACGTCTTCTTTGATCTGAGAGAGTTTTGAGAGGGCTATTTCATGCCGGTCATCGAGTTCTAAAATACGTGCCATACGATTATAGAGGGCTTCGGCTTCTTCATCATCCCAGAGGATATTGGGCTTATCCAGCAGCAGTAGATTCCCGACCATGTCGTGACGGATCAATGCGAGTCTTTGGATAAATTTCATAAGAGGGGTGCGCCGTCCGATTGAAAAGTTATGGATTGACTCAACTATTTTTCGATTTTGGGCAAAAAGGGTATGAAGCTGTTTTTCATAGCGTTCCAATCCGACACTTTGGCTGATGGCCAGGGCAATGATTTTGAGATTGAGGGCAGTTGGATTTTTGAGGTATATTGCTTCATTGGCAACGATAAAAGCTTCTCTCTGATCCTCTCTGATCTCAATGGGATAGTCTTGGTAGACAAAGCTTTCATCATCGTTTTTAAGGGTTAATCCCAGCTTGGAGAGGGCTTCAAGAATAATCGTTTTTTCATCAGAAATGAGGGTGAGGACATCAAAAGGGGAGAGGACAACGTGGAGTATTTCGTTTTGTCCGTAATAACTGTTTTCAATCCCTTTTTCCAAGGTGATGTCGAGAGAGTATTCGAGAGCAGGGCGGTTAATGGGTTTGGAGAGATCAAGAGATAAGAGATTCACAACAGAGCCTTTACACCATTTTTTTTATTATACTACGTGTGAACAGTATTGAGGCAGAAATTATTCCCGCCCGATAATATCAAAAATATTGATTCCGTCGGGGAGTTTTGCTTCTCCGTCTCGAAAACTTCGGGTATTAGAGATGAGCCGTTTGAAGTGTTTGCGCAAATGGTACGCATCAGGGACATTGGGGCGGAACCAATCCCCTTTGGCACTAAAGAGCCAATCAATCCCCGATTTAATCTCCAGCAGAGAGTATCCCCCCGTATCGCTCAAAAGTTTAATCTGTGAAGCCCAGCTCATCACATCAAACGGTTCTTCAAACTGCGGGTCGATGGAGGAGAGACGACGGATAAAATACTGTGCCATCTCAAATTCTTGGGCGGTGGGTTTTGCCTCTTGAAGTTGCGTTGGATTGGCGATGGCGGGGGTATTGGAACTAACTTCGCGCCGTATCCAGCGTTCAAATTCGGCAAACCAGTCAAATGATCGGCGATTTTGAGAGCGTTGATAGAGATTGAAATCGTCAAACAGCTCTCGTCGCAGCCCTTCGCGATCGCATACTTCCAAAGCGTAGGCGTGAAGTTCCTCGAAAAAATCGTTGGAGAGGTTGAGATAATAGTTGCTATCGGTGTACTGTGATGCGGTAAGTGCTAAAGATGGGCTTGAGATGGAGGCAGTAATCGGCTCAAGGAGGTAGAGAATCATCACCCCATTAGCGGTTTTTTCACGGGTTGTTTTGAGGATTTTTTTTACCACCAAGGCATCCAAAGCTTCCACCACTTCACGAGGGCTATGGCGCAAAAGCTCAGCTAAAAACGAGGCACTCAACGCTTTGGGCTTATCTCCCCAAAGGATACTGTGACGGATAATGAGGGGGAGAAGTGCACGCTCCAAGAGATTCAAATCATCACGGTCGATGAGGGAAGAGGGGATGGCTATCATGCGCGTTTTAACGCTTTTTTAGTCGTTTTGGCGATAAGGGGCTGACGCGATAGACGCTCTTGCTCGATGAGCAACGTGAGGTATTCGTGCTCCACTCTCGTCTCAAATAATCCTCGATCGTTGGAGACATAATCGTAAATCCACCGTTTTGTGAGAAGTCGGATGACATCAATGTCCAGTGAATCCAAAAGGGGTTCGGATGAGTCGGCGTGCTTTATGGAGGTGAAACGGACGTTTTCAAATCGCTCTGCGGCACTGTGCTCACTGTTTTTTACCTCGGTGATGTTTCGGCGCAAATCATACATGAGGGCATACAGCTTTTGTGCTCTCTCATGCGCTTGCGTCTCCAGAGGAGAGAGTTGCTCTTCGTAGAGTTCATGTGCAATGAGAGAAATTTTTTCAATTCCCGTTTTGTACGCAAAATCACGACTGGAGAGACGACGCAAGAACTCACTGTAACGAGCCGTGCTGATGGGACGGATGAGTTCATCGATATGGGAGCGTAAAAACACATCCTCTTCGATTTTAAAATAGTTCATCAGCGACGTGACAAACTGAGTGCGGATTTGATCATCGGTTGGGGTGAATGGTTGCATAAACATAGTATAGCACTTCGTCTCTCAAGTAAAAGTGAAAAGGTATCAAAAAAATATGTTACTATAGGAGTGATAAAAAAGTGGATGAGGCGTTTTCATGCTGACTGAATCATTAAAAGAACAATTTAAAGCACGTTTGCGCTCGAATGATCCGACGTATCGTTATTACAAAACCATCTTCAACGCAACTACCGATATGATCGCCATTACGGACGGGGACAGTATTTTTGATGCTAATACTTCCTTTTTAAACTTTTGTGAACTCTATGTTGGGGCATCTTTGGAGTCTTGCAGTTTTCCCTCCCTGTTTGAGAAGGTTGACAAGTTTGGCTATGTTTATGATGGGTATCAGGATAAGCGGTGGTTTGAGACGATTTTGGAGGGCAAAAAAGAGCATTACTGTGTAGGAGTCATTAAAAAAGGCGTAATGAAAAAAAATAGAGGCTGAAATATCATCTTTTATTATAGTTATCTAACTGCTCATCTATCAATTTTACTTTCCTTTTTAAAGCCAACCCTTGGTGCAGTTTAATGAGTTTTTTGAG
>Ga0268283_1000528_pt1 | contig 24466 bp, 12 predicted proteins | sample saktaG_13_FD_190140 | JGI IMG/M metagenome (GOLD analysis project Ga0268283, IMG submission 190140) | Saline water microbial communities from Sakinaw Lake, British Columbia, Canada - sak_2013_06_06_36m | ecosystem: Environmental > Aquatic > Non-marine Saline and Alkaline > Saline ... | reverse complement strand
GAATGGCCAATGCTGGATTTAGCTCTTGGCATTTATTTAAAAGACCGAAATGAAAATGCAATTTCATCAAACAGATGGTTTTTTGAAGGGATTAGCAAAGGAGAACGCGTAAACCTTGAATTGAAGAAAAGTTCATTGGAGGAATTAATGAGTAAAGGCATTTCAAAGCAAACTGAGAGTGAAGAAAATGGGGATATTATGACACTTAATGATGTTATTTTAGCTAAATGCGACTACCTTTTCTCCTTATTTAAAGCTCGATATGGTGCAGATCGTTTTAATCAATTCCTTAATGAATTAATTGCTCAAAATCAGCATCAACCTTTTTCATTTGAAACTTTAAATAATGATATTCAAAAAAGCTTTAATGATTCTATCTCAACTGAAATACAAGATTGGTATTCAAAAAGACAACTTCCGGGCTTTTTGATTAAAGATGTGCAAACCTACAAGGTACTGGAAGGTGAGTTTACCAAATACCAACTTAAGTTTAAAATATCAAATCCTGAAGACATTGATGGCCTAGTTACCGTAAATGTTGATTTAAATAATCAGGAAATAAGACAAGATAATAATCAGGTGTCAGTCGATTTTTCAAGAGAAATATATATTCCGGCTCATACAGCTCGTGAAGTTGGATTTGTATTCTCAACCGAACCAAACCGGATGAATATCTATACCCATATTTCGGAAAATCTACCCAATAATATCATTTATGATTTTGATGCATTCGAAGAAATAAAGAAAATTGCTTCATTTGATAATATTCGTTCGTGTGAGATGTTTACCACTTTGCAGGAGCCTAACGAAATAATTGTCGATAATGAGGATGACGGATTTGAGTTTATACAAACATCCAATAGAAGTTATTTAAAAACACTCGTTAATAAAAACAAAGTAGAAACTTATAAATATGTTGGGATAAGATACTGGAACCCTCCTACTGAGTGGAAACCAGTATTGCGATCAGGGTTTTATGGTAAATATATAAGATCGGCTATGTATACCAGCTCATCCGGTGACGAACGAACGGCAGTTTGGCATGCAAATTTAACCGAAGGTGCTTATTATGATGTATATTGTCATATCGAGAAAATTAATATTCAGCGAAGAAATCGTAACCGCAAATCTGATTATAATTTCAAAGTATATCACGAAGCCGGAGTTGATCAAATCAACCTGACAGATGAAGAACTTGAAAATGGATGGAATTACTTAGGATCATTTTACATAAATCCCGAATCAGCTAAGGTCGAATTGCTAAATAAATCAGTAGGGCAAATGATTTTTGCCGATGCAATTAAGTGGGTAAAAAACAATTAAAGCACAACAAATTTGAAATTTTATAAATTGTTTAGAAAGATGAAATATTTGAAAATTATAATGATGGCAGCCGTGATACTTCTCACTGTTAATCTTGCCTCAGCTCAAACCAAACTTGCTTTGGAAGATGCGATGGAAATTGCTTTGCAAAATAGCCCCGATATTTCAAAAGCCAGGTTAAATATGGAGCAAAATAAGGAGTATTTAAATGCTCAACTGGCCTCTTTAAAATCCAGATTTTCTTTTGAGGTTACTCCTTTTTCTTACTCTAAGACTGATACTTACAACGATTACTTCTCCGAATGGTACACCTCCGAAAATAAAGGTGCAAGCGGAAGTTTAACCATTGCTCAGCCTATTAAATTTTCAGATGGTACTTTGGTTTTGAAAAACGATTTTGGATATCAGGATAACTTTGCTGAAGCCAGCAACAACAATTATAAAGGTTATAATAATAACCTGTATTTGCAATACATCCAGCCACTGTTTACTTACAATCGCACCAAGATGAATCTGGAAAAAAATCAATTGAACCTTGAAAATGCAACTTTGGCTTATGCAATTGAGATGTTAAATCTGGAAAGATTGGTTAATCAGGCTTTTTATTCCATTTATCAGAAGCAAATGGCTTATGAAATTGCCAAAGAAGAATATGAAAATCAAAAAGTAAGTAAAGAAATAATAGAGAGTAAAGTTGAAGGGGACTTATCAGCCAAGGAAGAATTATATCAGGCAGAGTTGAATTTGGCTACAAGTAAATCAAGCCTAGACAACAGTCTGGTTAATCTGGAAAATGCCAAAGATCAATTTAAACAGCTCATCGGAATGTCATTATACGAAGAAGTTGAAGTCATTACTGATATTAAATACACACCTGTAATTATCGATTTGGAGAAAGCTATTGCGAATGGCCTTTCTCAAAGATTGGAGTTATCACAACGTCAAATTAATCTTACTAACGCTCAGTTCAATTTAATCGAAACATCTGCAACCAACGAATTCAGAGGAGATATGCGTTTGTCTGTTGGGATCATCGGTAACAATGAAAAATTTCAGGATATTTATTCACGACCTACAAAAAGCCCACAAATTGGCATTACTTTTTCCATTCCAATTTTTGATTGGGGCGAACGTAAAGCAAGAATCCGTGCTGCCGAAATTGCAGTCGAAACCAGTGAAATTGATAAGAAAACCCTTCAGGATGACATCATCATTAATATCAGACAAGTCTATCGAAATCTTAACAATTTAGTTTTACAAATAGGAATTGCCGAACAAAACGACAGAAATGCGCAGTTAACTTATGAGATAAATCTGGAACGCTATAAGAATGGAGACCTCACAAGCATGGATCTTCAACGATATCAAACCCAACTTTCATCCAAAAAGATGGAAATGTCAAATTCTCTAATCAATTATAAATTGGAGCTACTGAATATGAAAATTCAATCACTTTGGGATTTTGAAAAAAACACATCCTTTGTCCCTCAGGAATTACAAAAAAATATTAATAAATAGTGAAATTAACCATACAAACAATAAGTATTATGAAACGAGCATGTTTAAATACAAACACCGGCAACAAAAAAAACAATCACTTGCGAGTTCCATCCGTCCTTTTAACATTAAATTATTTACGGATGAAACGATATTTAATCATCATTCTTTTAGGAATTATTTTAGCATCATGTACTGATAACAGCACTGAGCTGAACAAAGATATTTCTGTTCCGGTTTCAGTTATGGAAATAAAAGCATCATCCATTGAGAGATACATCAGTACTACCGGTACGGTAAAACCGGTCAAAGAAGTTGTGTTGCCATCCGAGATAAGTGGTTTGTATCAGTTAATGACAAACCAAAAAACTAACAAACCCTATGCTTTAGGCGATTATGTTAGTGCCGGTGATGTTATTGTGATGATAGAAAATCCAGAATACAAAAATAGTATTAAAAACAACTCGCTTGAATTACAACTTGAAACAACCAAGCAAACTTATGACAAGCAAAAAAGCCTTTACGATAAAGGTGGCGTTACGTTGAGCGAATTGAAAAACGCGGAAATCAATTATATGAATGCGAAATACGCTGTTGATGATGCAGTCATTAAATTAAGAAAGATGGCAGTTCTTACACCTATTTCAGGAGTCATTGTAGAACTGCCATATCAAACTCCAAAAACGCCAATTACCGCTGGAGCTCCTTTGGCTAAAATCATGGATTATAGTAAATTAATTATGGAGATTAATCTGGCCGAAAAAGACATTAATGATGTGAAAAAAGAGCAGGCAGTACGGATTATGAACTATACCATTCCTGATGATACTCTGACTGGAAAAATTACACAGGTCTCCCCTGCTATTAATGCTGATACACGTTCGTTTAAGGCTGTTTTAACGATTGACAATCCTGAACTTAAATTAAGACCAGGGATGTTTGCCAAAGGCGAAATAGTTGTTGCCTCGATAGATAATACCATCGTAATACCTAAGGAAGTGATTTTATCAAAACAAAAAGGAAATACGGTTTATGTCATAGATAAAGGATTAGCCAAAGAACGTATTCTTGTATTCGGTCTGGAAAATCCAAATGAAGTTCAAATTATTTCAGGTTTAAACCTTAATGAACGATTGGTAATTAAAGGTTACGAAACATTGAGAAATAGTTCAAAAGTAAAAGTGGTTAAATAGGATTGATGGTTTTTCAAATCGTTAATTTCTGCGCTTCTTTACATAAAAATTAATCACATGAAGAAAATTACGCGTTTTTCAGTTCAGTATCCTGTTACAGTTTCAATGATTGTAATTGCAATTCTGCTGCTTGGATATATTTCATTCGGAAAGCTAAGTCTGGATTTATTTCCCGACATGAATGCACCCCGAATATTTGTGGAAATAAAAGCAGGCGAACGTCCTCCTGAAGAAATTGAAAAACAATACATAGAAAACATAGAGGCCCAAGCCATTCGTCAAAAAGGCGTTACTCAAATCTCATCCGTTTGTATGGTTGGATCGGCGCGGGTAACAGTTGAATATGCCTGGGGCAGAGATATGGACGAAGCTTTTTTAGATTTACAAAAAGCACTAACAACTTATAGTCAGAACTCAGATATAGACGAATTTACGATAACCCAGCATGATCCTAATGCTTCGCCGGTTATGATCGTTGGCATGCTTCATCCTGATATTACAGATATGGATGAAATGCGAAAGATTGGAGAAAACTATATTCGGAATGAGCTTACAAGGCTCGAAGGAATTGCGGATGTTACTTTGACCGGAACAGAAGAAAAAGAAGTCTTGATTGAAACTAGTCCTTATATTCTGGAAGCTTTTGGATTAACTGCAAACAGTATCGTTCAGCAAATTCAAAACATGAACCGTAATGTATCTGGCGGTACCATTGTTGAAATGGGAAAGAAATACATTATCAAAGGTTCCGGGTTAATCAAAAACATCGACGATTTGAAAGATATGGTTATCACCTACAAACAAGTTGGTGGTACTCAGGGTCAGCAAGGATCAGCAAGTGTTTCGGAAAAAGTGCCGGTATTTTTGAAAGATATTGCTACCATCAGTTTTATCAACAAAGATCCTGTTAACATTGTTCGCATTAATGGACAGCGTTGTATTGGTCTTTCGATTTTTAAGGAAACCGGTTTTAATACAGTTGCTGCAGTTAAAAACCTAACCAAAGCTCTTGAATCTATTAAAAAAGCTTTACCCGGATATGAATTTATCGTTGTTCAAAATCAGGGTGCATTTATTCAAAATGCGATTAATGAGGTTGAAGATTCAGCTTTTATAGGCATTATAATCGCTGTCATCGTACTTTTCATTTTTCTACGTCGAATTAAAGTAACTCTAATTATTGCTTGCGCAATTCCAATATCAATTGTTGCAACCTTTAATCTAATGTATTTTAACGGTTTAAGTTTAAATATCATGACTTTAGGCGGTCTGGCCTTAGGTGCGGGAATGCTTGTGGATAATGCCATTGTGGTTGTTGAGAATATATTCAGAAATATGGAGCAAGGTATGAGCGTTAAAGAGGCTGCGATCACTGGAACTGCTGAAGTTGGAGGTGCAATCACTGCCTCAACTCTTACTACCATTGTAGTTTTCTTACCCATTGTATATTTACAAGGCGTTTCAGGTGCTTTGTTCAAAGATCAGGCTTGGACTGTTGCATTTTCATTACTTGCCTCATTGTTTGTTGCAATTCTGGTAATTCCAATGCTATTTAATTTTGCTTATGGAAAGAAAAAAATGATCACAAAAATTAAATCTGTTAAAATAGGTTGGTATGGTCAATTTCTTGAAAAGCTTTTAAATATTAAATACATTGTCATACTTCTTGCATCTTTGGCAATTCTTTCTACAATTTACATTTATCCGCTTGTTGGAAGTGAATATTTGCCAAAAACAGCTACAAGTGAATTTAATCTCGACATCGTTTTGACGGAAGGAACTGAATTACAAAGAACCAATTCTACCATTGATGCCATTGAAAAAATGATTACTGAAGTATTGGGCGATAATGCTGAAACAATTTATAGTCAAATTGGCCCTGCATCAACCATTACATCAAGCAAAGCGATATTCAAAAATGAGAATAGTGCCACGATAAAAGTGAAGCTAAAAAAAGAAGCTGTACCACAATCGGAAAATATGATAGCTGCAATCACAGAATTGGTAAGCAATATCCCTGATGCGGAAATAACTGTTCAGCGTGATGAAACTGCATTACAATCAACTTTAGGTACCGATGAGGCTCCGCTTGCAGTTGAGATTAAAGGAAGAGATTTAGATATTTTAGAAAGTCTTTCCGAAAATATTAAAGCTAATTTGTCAGAAATCCCTGAATTAATAAACATTAAAACTTCTATTGAAAAAGGCGCTCCTGAAATCGATGTGGTTATCGATCGCTATAAAGCAGGTTTATTTAATTTAACTGCGGATGGTATTGCTTCTCAATTGAATGAAATTTTGATGGGTAAAAATGCAGGTAAATACGAAAAATCGGGTGAGATGAGTGATATTACGGTCAAATTGCCGGATATCACTCTTTTCGAATTTAATTCAATCAAATTAAAAAGTGGAAATATTGAAGTTCCGTTATACGAAGTTGCTAATATTAAGAGAACAACATCCCCTAAACAATTGCTTCGTAGAAATCAGAACCGGATTGGAATGATTACAGCCGATTATGATCAATCAATGCCTTTCGATAAAGTAGTTGAAAAAGTTAAAAGTCAGCTCGATGCAATGGTTATTCCGGATGGTTATCAAACCTCAATTGTCGGAGTTGAGCAAAAACGCCAGGATGCAATGTCAAGTTTGGGCTTTGCACTCTTATTGTCTATTATCCTCGTTTATATGGTTATGGCTTCTCAATTTGAATCACTAATTCACCCCTTTACCATTTTACTTACCATTCCTTTGGCAGGAATTGGAGCAATTTGGGCATTCTTCTTACTTGGATTATCACTAAATATCATGGCTTTTATTGGGATCATTATGTTGGCAGGTATTGCTGTAAACGATTCCATCATTTTAGTGGATGCGATAAACCAGTATAAAGAAAGAGGCTTCTCTTTGAGAGAATCCATTATCAGGGCAGGTGAAAACAGAATCAGGCCTATTATCATGACAAGTGCCACCACCATATTGGCGCTTTTACCACTAACAATTGGAATTGGAGAAAGTGCATCATTACGTTCGCCTATGGCCATTGCAGTTATTGCAGGATTGGTAAGCAGTACAACACTGACACTGATCGTTATTCCGTGTGTGTATTATATTTTTGAAAATATAAAGGATTTTATTTTCGGAAACACCAAAGTTGAAGATATTAATTCTATATAACTCATTAAAAAAGAATAAAGCTTTATGAGTTTCATAATCAAAAGAAAAGTTTTAATTGCCATGCTGTTTACCAGCATGACTATGTTAGGATATTTTTCGTACAAACACTTAACTGTAGAACTGATCCCGAATGCCCAGCTACCTTTCCTGTTTGTTCAGGTTGGAAGTCGTTTAGAAGTTGATCCCCGTTACATGGAAAGTCAGGCTATTATCCCTCTTGAGGGAGCCATTGGTACGCTTGAAGGTGTTGACAAGATTGAATCATCCGCAGGACAACGTCAGGGTAGTATCCGAATTTCTTACCTTCCCTCTTCCAATATCAAGTTTGCCTATCTCAAACTGGCAGAAAAAGTGGACGAGGTAAAACGCAATCTGCCTCCGGAATTTATTGTTCAGGTTTTTAAATTTGATCTGGAACAAATAAATAATATGTTCATGTCTGTTGAGGTACGTGGAAGCGGCGGAGTGGATAGAGTCAGGCAAATTGTTGATAAGGAGATCTTAGACCAATTGAAAAACATCGATGGAGTTGCAAATGCTCAGGTATTTGGTGGCAGGGAAAAATCGATTGAAATAAAATTAAACGAAGAAATATTAAAAAGCCATGGCCTCTCCCCTGCTGATGTGAGAACTGCAATCAACAGCAATCAACTATCCCGTACATTTGCAGGGAAGGTTAATGAGCATAATCAGATTTATTTTGTTAATGTAGTTTCAGAATTCAATGATATCAACGACCTCTATGAATTGGTTGTTAAAGCCAACGGACCGGTTAAGCTTAAGGATATTGCAGAAATTAGATACGGGGTTAAGGAAGAAGATTCGTATAGTCGCGTGAATGGATTGGAATCGGTCACAATTCAATTAACCCGAGATGCGCAGGCCAATATCATTGAGCTATCACATGAAGTGATTAAGCGGATTGATAAATTAAATGCGGATTTGGCAGAAAAAGATGTTGAGATTGTAGTTCAACTTAATTCTGCTGATACCATGGAAAAAAACATCGACCTGATCATCAATCTGGCGGTAGTCGGTGGTATTTTATCCATTTTCATTTTGTGGGTTTTCCTCAGAAATTTACGTTTAGTGACAGCCATAGCTTTGGCAATTCCGATTTCGGTTTATACTGCTTTCAATTTTTTCTATTTCTTTGATATTTCCATCAATACACTGACCCTATTGGGAATGGCTCTTGCCATTGGAATGTTGCTTGATAATAGTGTGGTTGTTTTGGAAAACATCTATCGGTTAGCGGCTAAAAGTATAGATCCCGATATAGCCGTAATTCAAGGAACAAAAGAAGTTTGGCGTTCCATATTCGCAGCAACACTTACCACAGTCACTGTATTCTTACCCTTTGTTTTCTCAACCAATTTTTTAATCAGTTTATTGGGAAAACATATTGGTGTTTCGATCATTTCAACTTTATTGGTTTCACTGGTAGTAGCATTATTACTGGTCCCAATGATTACGCACGCATTTCTTAAAAAGAGAAATCCGCTTAAACCGGTAAATTTTGAAAGTATTTCGTACGACAATCGTTTGATCCAAATTTATAGGGTTTTACTTAAAACCTGCATGCGAAATCCGGGTAAAACTATTCTTGGTGCTTTGGGTATCTTTTTTCTTACATTACTTATAAGCATTGGTATTAGTGTTATTTCGTCACAAGAGGCTGAAATTAAGGAAATGAAATTATATGTTACACTTGCCAGTGGAACTACACTTGAAAACACCGATGTATTTGTTCGTGAAGTTGAAAATAAATTAGCTGATCTGGAAGAAAGGAAAGATATCATTAGCCAGGTTTATGCAGAAGAAGCAATCGTTACCATTTCGTTAGTTGATAATTATAGAAAAATCAGAAATTACTCAATTCCACGGATTAAAAATAACATACTCGAAAAATTAGCAGATGTACGCCAGGCAGAGTTTAGCTGGGATCCACCGGCCACAGGACAGCGATTTGGAACTGGCGGATTTGAAAATGATGATGGATTTTCCAGAATGCTAGGAATTGGAGTTCAACAGGAAAAAGTTGTGATTAAAGGACAGGATTTTGATAAGATGCTTGACATTGCCAAGGATATTGAATACTACTTAAAACAACTTAGTTCAATGTCGCGTGTAAGTGTAAATACTCCTGATAAAAGACCTGAATTAATGTTGACTTTCGACAAGCAATTGATGTCGCTTTATGATATTCCTGTCACCTCTGTACTTTCTGAATTAAATTCATTTCCTAAAGAATTTTCAAGTGGAATTTTATTTAAGCACGGTGGAGAAGAATATGACATTCAAATTACTACCGAACTGACCGAAAAGCAAAAGGCAAGGAATATCTACGATTTAAAACATCTGAATGTTCGTAATAATCAGAATGCCCGATTTGAATTACAAAATATCAGTAATTTTAATTTCGCCGAAGGATTATCAACCATCAATCGAACAAATCAGGAAAAGCAGCTTACACTTAATTACGAATTTATTTCAGAAGTAAATGATGACAATGATTTACTGAACAGTTCAAGAGTCGAAGTTGATGAACTCATGGCTAGCATGAACCTTCCTTCGGATATTGCTATTGAAGTCATTCATGAAGAAAATGATTTAGGTGAATTCGGGTTTCTACTTACGATGGCTTTCGTCCTTATATTTATGATTCTGGCTTCCGTTTTTGAATCATTTACAGTGCCTTTAGTCATGATGTTTTCGATTCCGATGGCAGCCATTGGTTCATTAATCTTACTTATTCTTACAGGCACCTCTATCATGAATGCCAATGTATTTACGGGGTTTCTGATTTTGTTAGGAATTGTGGTAAACAATGGGATCATCATGATCGACTATACCAGAGTACTTCAAAAACAAGGTTATAATGAATCCAGAGCAATGATGATGGCAGGTCTTGCAAGAGTTCGACCTATTCTAATAACTGCAATTACAACCATCATTGCATTGGTTCCCTTGGCTCTCGGAAAAGCAGAATATGTAACTCAAATTGGTGTTCCTTTTGCAATCACTGTTATTGGAGGACTTGCTGTAAGTACCTTGCTTACTTTGGTATTTATTCCAACCCTCAACTCAGGTTTACAAACCTCTTTGAAATGGATTCGATCACAATCGATACTTATTAAAGCAATCCATGTCTTATTGTGGCTCATCGGCTCCTATTATATTTATGCTGCAGTTGATAGTAAAATATGGCAAATTATAGAGTTCATTTTATTAATGATCATTGTGCCCGCAAGTATTTATTTTGTAATAAACTCATTAAGAAGAGCCAATGAAACTTTAATTGATCCCAATACCCCATTACGGATCGAAATCAGAAATTTGGTAAAAATATATGACTGGGATAGTCGATTTGTTCGTGAATGGAAATCAGGATTAAAGACACGAAAACGTTTAGGTTTAGATCTGGAATTTAACTCTGTAAAGGATCTAGAGCAATTAATCTGGCAGTTGCCGCTTATTGGGTTTGCTGTTTATTTCATCTATTTCCATCTCGAAAGCAGTTTCTGGTATTTTGTTTTACCAATCGGATTGTACCTAATTCTAATGGGAATTCTAAAACCATTGAAACTGTTTGTGAATAATCTGAAGGAAAATCATAAAATGAAATTTATTAGAATGCTAATTTCTGCATTCTTAAAAATTATCCATTGGTTCTTCCCTCTTATTGCACTGGCACTGATGTATCAAAAGTATGGCAAAATAGGATTAATTATCCCTTATGGATTCTTCTGGTATTTGGCTATATTGATTAAAGTTACTTCAGATAATATTTACAAGAAGAAAATTAACATTAACCGTATTAGCGGTAGATTTAAAGGAATACGCAAGGCTTTCAGTCGATTTGTATTAATCATCCCGATTATTGGGAAGAAAAAGGTCCCATTTAAAGCTGTAAAAGGAGTTTCATTTAATATCGAACATGGAATGTTTGGGTTATTAGGGCCAAATGGAGCAGGTAAATCAACTTTAATGCGAATTATTTGTGGAATTTTAGATCAGAGTTATGGTCAAATTACCATCAATGGAATCGACGTTCGTGAAAAACGGGAAGAATTGCAAAGTCTTATTGGATATTTGCCTCAGGAATTTGGTATGTACGAAAATATGAGTGCATGGGATTTTCTGCATTATATGGGGTTGTTAAAAAAAATATTCGACACCGAAGAAAGAAACAAAAGGGTGGAATACGTTTTAAATGCAGTACATATGTGGAATAGCCGAAATGATAAAATTGGCTCTTTTTCAGGAGGTATGAAGCAACGTATCGGAATCGCTCAAATTTTGCTGCATTTGCCAAGAATACTGGTTGTTGACGAACCTACAGCAGGATTAGATCCTCGTGAAAGAATTCGATTCAGGAATCTATTGGTTGAGTTGAGTAAAGATCGGATTGTTATTTTTTCAACACATATTATCGAAGATGTGGCAAGTTCGTGTAACTATGTTGCTGTCATGAAAAAAGGTTACCTGCAGTATCTTGGGAAACCTATTGAAATGGCAAAAATTGCAGAAGGCAAAATTTGGAACTTGCAAATCCCTCATCAGGAATTTGAGGAGATTAAGGATAAACTTACAATTATTCACCACATGCGGGATGGAGAAACAATTAGAATGCGTTGTTTGTCAAATAAAAAACCACATCCTAATGCAAACATCGTTAAAGCCAATTTGGAAGATGCTTATTTATGCTTATTGCATAAAGAAGATGACGTAGTTGAACCCAATAATTAAAATTAGAGCATGAAAGCACAAGATAGATATCAGCTCATATTACGAAGCATTACATACAATTTGAAAATTATTTTTGCTAATAAATTTATTTTTTTCCTGATTGCTGCTATTGCCTTTTATCTCATGGTAATTGGCATCATGCTTTTTGACGACACAGCAGTAAACACTGAAGATATATATGGAACCCTTATTTTTCCTGGCATATTGATTCTCTTTTATCCGGTAATTTTCAATATCCAGAACGATAAGGATGCGCGTATGCTTGAAATTATTTTTGGGATACCCAATTATCGATATAAAGTATATCTGGTTCGTTTTGCCATTACCATGGTGATGATGTTTGTGTTTTTATTACTAATGGGCTGGTTTGCCGTTTTTGCTGTTGCAAGGGTAAATATTATACCCATTGTTTATCAATTGATGTATCCCCTATTATTCTTATCGGGATTGGCATTTATGTTTTCCACCTTAATAAAAAATGCAAATTCCACAGCCGCAATTATGGTGATTATTGGATTAACATTTCTTATTCTCGATGAACCATTGCAATACAGCAAATGGAATATTTTCCTCAATCCGTATAATGCTCCTTCAGAAATGAGTCAAACCATTTGGCAGATTGTAATTCGTGAAAACAGAATTTTTTTATTGGTAGGCACAATTATTTCGATATTGTGGAGTCTAACTAACTTACAGAGAAGAGAGCACTTTGTATAGATTAAAATGATAGTTTGTCATGTAAAATTTACGATCTGATATTCTACAATATAAGTTCTGTCGATTATCTTTCTAGTCTATTGCCAATCTTCTTTTTTATCTATAAGTTTACATCATGATGATAAAAAGGGCATTCATAAAATTAAAGGAAAATAGTAGTATTGTTCTTATCCTTTTCCTACTGCTGTCAATTTTGTTCAGAACAATGGGCTTTACAATTGTTTCAGGAATATTATTATGGGCTTTTTATACACTTCTGGCACTTATTTTTATCAGCTTTTTTATTCAGGCTAGTTCACAGCAACTGGAAATCCCTGCAAAAGCACTTATCATATTTATTCCATTTTTACCCGTCTTCGGGTTTATGGATGCTTTTTTAATGAAAGCAATCATGAGCCTTTGCATCATTATTATTTATTTGATCGCTAGCGATCGGATTTTATGGCTTAATAAAAATAATTGGCAATATTCATTTTTAATTATTTTTCTGTATATCATTTCTATCGTATTTTCTTTTGTATCCATTAAATATTCGGGCAATACTAATTTAAAAGTTATTGACGAATTGGCCTCCCCAAATGAAATCCACAGGCTGGTAACTAAACGAGAAGTTTCAGGATCGGCTGTTGGGCAAACTTATGTATTTCTTGATAGTTACTATTTTAATTTGATAAAGAAAAGCGATTCAAAATATAACAGTTCATGGACCGGTTTACCTATACTTCAATGGATTGATGATAATGAGTATAAGATTAACGAAAAAGATTTTAAAATTAAAAAATAGGATATGAATTCATCCAATATTCCTTTTCAAAATATTGATTGGAATAAAGTTCCAAAAACTGAATATCAAGGTGAAACCGGAGTTGCTTATTGGCAAACCATTCAATTTGATGGATTAAGAGTTAGACTGGTTGAATATTCAAAAAATTATATTGCTGATCATTGGTGCCGAAAAGGTCATATTGTTCATTGTCTGAGAGGAAAAGTTACGACTGAGTTTGAAGATGGTGGCAGTAGAGCACTTGAAACAGGAATGACTTATGTGGTTACTGATGAACTCAGTTCTCATCGTTCGGTAACTAAAGAAGGTGCTTTACTCTTAATTATTGATGGTGACTTTTTAAAACTGAATAAATAACTTTTAATTTTTCTCAAATCCTTTTCAATAATTTTTAATTAAATAATTGGATGGTTTAAGGGTGAATTAGAAAATATCCTAAATTTATTTCCTTTTAACCTAAACCTAATTAATATGAAAAAGAACCGACCTATCCGTCAAATGATTTTCCCCTTCTTTATTCCATTTATGATTTATCTTGTTTTCTATGACAGAATTAGCATAAAACCTTCCGAGGCAGGATTTTGGATGATTATTACCATGGGAATGGCTATTGGGGTATTGATCACCCATTTGTTCATCTGGATACGTGAACGCAAAAATAAAGGTACTGAATAGGATTTTAAATTGTTTAAAAAGAATAAAGGCAACCCAATGGGCTGCCTTTGTTCTTTTTAGATGATATGAAAATTATAGTTCTTCTTCAAAAAATCGGCGTTGAGCGGGTGGATTATTATAAAGTACTCCTCCTGCAGCTACAAATTCTTTTTCCAAAGTCGGCAATTTCACATCAAATAAATTATTTAAATCATTTGATTTTCCTGCGAATGCTTCTTTAGCTATCGCATATTGTTCTTTTTGCGAACCTGTTACATCAACTTGTGCTGAAGCAGTTGTAAACATTGCAAATCGAACTCTGCTGGCAACCGTATTTTCTGCACCAAAACCTCCAATAATTACTTTGGCAACGGCATCAACTTCTTTTTGAAGGGCATCCAATTTATTGATCAATACACTGGCTTCTACCGGAGTAGTGGCCAAGATATTTTTCATATTGGTAATACGGGTGTTCATTTCCGAAATTTTATTCGATGCAACAACAACCTGTGTATTCAAATCACTCATTTCTTTGATGAAATTGAAATTAGCAGCATAATTTGGTGTTCCCAAAGCATTTGGCAATGAAACCACTTTAAAAGGTTTAGGTTCAACCATTCGTGTAAACTTTCCATTTATATTTTTATCAATCGCAACTTTATAATCTCCTGGAGGAACCTTTGCTCCGCGATTTGCCAAATAACTTAAATCCCAATCAATACTGTTATAGCCTGTTTTTAAAGGAGCGGTTAGTTTTCTCATGATATTTCCGGTAGCGTCATAAACCGTAAATATTAACTCAGGTTTTGCTTCATTCTCTTCAGCCCTTAACTCTTCATCAGTAGGATAAGGATAAACCCCACCTGCTTTTTCAGCAGCTTGCTGCGCTTTTATTCTTTTTTGCTTTAGCGTTTGATATCCATCTTTAATAAAATACTTAAAGGTAGCTGAAGGATTAGGATTATCTGTTTCGAAATGAAGATCTCCCTGATAATTCAAATTACTTGCAGGGAAATAAAGTAGTGCGTTCTCAATTTCAAAAAGATGTGCATTCTTTTTTGTGATATCCTCACTTATCTCTCTTAAAGCAGAATAGTTATCGATCACATAAAATCCACGACCAAAAGTGGCAACTACTAAATCATTTTCACGTTGCTGGATGGTCAAGTCTTTAACCTGAATGGTAGGAATTCCATTTTTAAGTTGAACCCATTTTTTACCTCCATCAATACTTGTCCATACCCCCCACTCTGTTCCAATGAACAAAATATTTGGGTTTTTAAAGTCTTCCTGAATACAATAAACAGTTCCTGAAGGAAGATTTGAGGCAATTGAAGTCCAGGTTTTTCCTTTATCCGTGCTCTTTAATAAATAAGGGGTGAAATCGCTGCTGTTTTTACGACCATCAAAACATGCATAAACAGTACCCTCCTGATGTTGAGATGGTAAAATATAATTTACGAATGTCATTTCAGGAACTCCGGGGAATTTATCGAATTTAGTCCAATTGGATCCGTCATCTTCTGTAATCCAGATTAAGCCATCATCGGTTCCTGCATAAAGCATTCCTTGTTTTACTTGAGATTCAGCCAAAGCAAAAATATTTCCAAAATCCGAAATCGACAAATTCTTTGCGATTGCTTCAGGAGGCCACATTTTTCCCATCATCGGCAGACTGTTCTTATCAATCTGTCGGGTTAAATCGTCGCTAATCTTTTTCCAACTGCCACCCATATCTGTACTTTTCAGTACATAATTACCGGCAATGTACATCGTATTTGAATTGAATGGGCTTATTAAATAAGGAGTATTCCAATTCCATCTGTACGCCTCATCAATGGTTGGTTGTGGTTGAATCGAAACACTATTTCCAGTAGTATGATCATATCTTCTGATCCCACAATTCTGAGATTCATGAAATGAAATATTAGGATTCTCAGGATGAGGAATCGACAAAAATCCATCACCACCTATGGTATAGGTCCAATCGGCATTAACCAAAGATCCGCGGTTGGTTTGAGATGGACCAAACCATGAGCCATTATCTTGTGCGCCACTATAAACATTATAAAAAGGATAGGCATTATCAACCCTTGCATGATAGTATTGGGTTATCGGAAGATTGTTTTTAAATTGATATGTTTTACCACCATCGTAACTTTCATACAATCCGCCATCACATCCAACTAAATAATGATCATTATCAGTAGGATCAATCCAAATGGCGTGGTTATCAACATGCTTAGCATTTGATTCTATATATTTCCAAGTTACGCCGCCATCATCAGAACGAGCATTTCGCACATCCATCATAAACACAACATTTGGATCCTTAGGATCGGCAAATATCTCATTATAATACTGTGGACTACTGGCAATCTGATTCGATCTTTTTTCCCAGCTTTCGCCCATATCGCATGAACGGTAAAATCCACCTTTACTGTCGGGAAGTTCTATTGTAGCATAAAGGTAGTCAGGGTTTGCAGGTGATATCGCAAGACCTATTCGTCCGAGCTCACCACCCGGTAATCCTTTTTTAAGTTTTGTCCAGGTCGCTCCGGCATCCACAGATTTATATAATGCAGATTCAGGGCCTCCATCAATTTTTGAATAAACGCGGCGTTCTCTTTGATGAGCTGCAGCATACAATATATCAGGATTTCTTGGATCCATTACAATATCCGTAACTCCTGTATATTCGCCTATTTGCAAAATACGATTCCATGTTTTACCACCGTCAGTAGTTTTATACAACCCGCGTTCGCCACCCGGTCCCCAGGCTTGTCCTTGAGCAGCAACATATACTGCATTGCTGTTTCTTGGATCAATGACAATTTTTCCAATTTGCGAACTAGTTTTCAAACCCATATTTGTAAAGGATTTTCCACCATCGGTTGTTTTATAAACGCCATCGCCATAAGCCAGATTACGCTGAGAATTATTCTCGCCTGTACCGACCCATAGAACATTACTGTTATTCGGATCCATTGCTAAACAACCAATCGAAAAAACAGACTGATCATCAAAAATAGGATCGAAAGTAGTTCCATGATTAATGGTTTTCCAGATTCCACCAAAGGCCACTCCTACATAATATTCGGAAGGATTGTTCGGATTAACAGCTAAATCTGCAATACGTCCTGAATAAGCAGCAGGTCCTATACTTCTGAATTTAAACATGTTCAACATCTGACTGTTAAGCTCAAACTTTTTTTCAGCTGTTTCGGGAGCTTTTTTAGTTTTTTGTGCAATTGATTGCAATGAAGGAACCATCATTAAAATGGCAAGGATAATTGCAAGTATCCATCCTTTGTTTGTTTCTTTATCCATGGTAAATTATTTATTTAATTGATCTGATTAAGTGATGAATAAAAGTAAACAATTTGGATATTACCTTCTATTTTATTCTACCAAAAGGTTATTTAACAATACCTATAACTTATATCAATAGCGGAAACCAGAATTTACAAATTATGAATGATGCATTTTAATCATAAAATAATTTAAAAATATCATTAAATAAACAATTAGGAAGATAATGTGCAGATGTTTCTATTAATAATTTCTTAATTTTGTTGCTCAAAGCATATCTTATATAAAATAGTTATGAGCTCGTTTAAATTATCATTCTTCTCGTTTACTATTTATCATACAGCTGTTAAATGCCATAGCATTCAAATTCCATATAATACCACCTGGCGTGAGTAGCCAAAACAACATAAAATAAAACATCATATCCAATTATTGTTCTTTCTTATATCAAATTAATGTTAGCGATATGACTGAGTTTTATTTAAATCATCAATTCATTTTATTAATTAATGATCTTAAATTTTAATTAAATGATTACAAAGGAACTTATTGAACCCCGTAGTATTGTTGTTGTTGGAGGTTCAACCGATATACAAAAACCGGGTGGAAAAGTCTTAAAAAATATTTTGGATGGTAATTTTAAAGGTGATTTATATGTCACCAATCCTAAAGAACATACTGTTCAAGGGGTTAGAAGCTTTCCTGATGCTAGCAAACTACCTAATGTTGATCTTGCCATTATAGCCATCGCGGCTTCCTATATTCTGGAAACCATCAAAACTTTGGCGTATACTAAAGGAACTAAAGCATTCATTATATTATCTGCAGGTTTTAGTGAATTTGGTAAAGAAGGAAAAAATCTTGAACAAGAAATAGTTGAAGTTATTGATAATGTGAATGGAAGTTTGATTGGACCGAATTGCATTGGTGTAATTCTCCCCACTTATCATGGTGTTTTTACACTTCCAATTCCAAAGTTAGATCCAAAAGGGTGTGATTTTATTTCAGGATCGGGTGCGACTGCTTGTTTTATTCTCGAATCTGCAATTCCCAAGGGCTTGACATTTGCAAGTGTTTTCTCGGTTGGAAATAGTGCTCAATTGGGTGTTGAGGAAGTATTGCAATATTTCGACAAAACCTTTGATCCAGAAACAAGCTCAAAAGTTAAACTGCTTTATATAGAAGATATTGCCAAACCTGAATTATTGCTAAAACATGCTGCCTCTCTAATCAGGAAAGGATGTAAAATTGCAGCCATAAAAGCAGGTAGTTCCGAAGCAGGAAGCAGAGCAGCATCTTCACATACCGGAGCACTAGCCAGTTCAGATGCGGCAGTTAATGCACTTTTTAAAAAAGCCGGTATCGTGCGTTGTTATGGCCGGGAGGATTTAATCAATGTTGCTTCGGTTTTTATGCATCCGGCTTTAATCGGGGAAAATATAGCCATAATAACACATGCAGGTGGTCCTGCCGTAATGCTCACAGATTCATTATCAAATGGTGGTCTAAAAATTCCTGCTATTGAAGGTCCGGAAGCCAAGGCTTTGCTCGATCAATTGTTTCCCGGTTCATCAGTTAGTAATCCAATTGATTTTTTGGCAACAGGCACAGCTGAGCAACTTGGAATCATCATCGATTATGTGGATCAAAAATTTGATCAAATCGATGCCATGATTGTTATTTTTGGAACTCCTGGTTTGTTTGACATATCTGATGTTTATAAAGTTTTGGATGAGAAAATGAAATCTGTGAAGAAGCCTATTTTCCCTGTACTGCCTTCAATCCAAACAGCAAATACAGAAATTAATGAATTTTTATCCAAAGGAAGAATTAATTTTCCGGATGAAGTATTGCTTGGAGATGCACTGGTGAAAATTCACAACACCCCTGCTCCTGCTCCTGCAAACATTGAACTTCCTGCGATTAATAAGGCCGGAATAAGAGAAGTGATCGATGAAGCTGAAAACGGTTATCTGTCACCTGAACAAATTGGCAAATTATTAGATGCTGCAGGAATAAGTCGTTCAAAGGAGAAGGTAGTTAACTCTGAAGCAGAAGCTATTGAATTTGCTAATAATGTTGGTTATCCGCTGGTAATGAAAGTTGTTGGTCCTGTTCATAAATCGGATGTTGGAGGGGTTGTGCTGAATGTAAATAAATTAGAAACGGTTATTGCTGAATATCATCGATTGATGAAAATTCAGGATACAACAGCCGTTTTGATGTATCCCATGCTTTTTGGGACAGAAGTTTTTATTGGAGCCAAAAGGGATGATAAATTCGGCCATTTGGTGCTATGTGGGCTTGGTGGCATCTTTATTGAAGTTTTAAAGGATATTAACACAGGTATCGCTCCGCTATCAAAACTAGAAGCTCAACAAATGATAAAACAATTAAAGGGATATGGAATTATTAAGGGAGCCAGAAAGCAAGATCCAGTTAATGAAGATTTATTTGCAGATGCTATAATGCGAATCGCTGCATTAGTTGTTGTTGCACCCGAAATTTTTGAAATGGATTTAAATCCATTACTAGGAACAAGTACCAGCCTCGCAGCTGTCGACGCAAGAATTAGAATTGAGAAATAAATTAGGATTCAATCAAGTCACAAAAGCATGCAATTATAAATATTTTTTACAATAAACCGACAGATTGTTATCCATTAATAAAATAAATTATTGTTTAAACATGATTCCGTTTTACCATCTCAAACATTAATCTTAATTTTGTGAAGGCGGAATTTATATAAAATCTTGGCATATGTTTAATAAAGCAATTGATATTAAAGAATATACCCCTATTGATACTGAAATTATCAATAGAAATTTAGAAATAAATTTCATCACCGATATTATAAACTCGCCAATCAGAGTCATTAAAAAGTTGGTGAATAATATTGAAGACGAAACCGGAGTCAAATTCATTAGAATGGAAATGGGAATACCCGGCCTACCTCCTACTCAAATTGGCGTTGATGCGGAAATTGAAGCATTGCGTAAAGGAGTTGCTGCCATATATCCCGATATCTATGGAATTGCTGAACTAAAAACAGAAATCTCCCGATTTGTTAAACTTTTTATGGATGTAGATGTTTCAACAGAAAGCTGTATTCCTACTGTTGGAACAATGCAAGCTGGATTTGCAGCATTTATGACCATCCATCGTATTGATCCGAAAAAAGATACCACTTTATTCATTGATCCGGGATTTGCAGTACATAAGATGCAGCATAAGGTTCTGAATCTTAAATTTGAAGCTTTTGATGTATATAATTTTAGAGGCGATAAATTAGAGGCCAAACTAGAATCTTACCTTAAAAAAGGGAATATTTCTTCCATGCTTTACTCAAATCCCAACAATCCTTCGTGGATTTGTTTCACTGAAAAAGAACTTGAAATTATTGGCAGACTAGCTACTAAATACGGTGTGATTGTAATCGAAGATTTAGCCTATTTCGGTATGGATTTCAGGGTTGACATCTCTATTCCGGGACAAGCACCTTATCAGCCTACAGTAGCGAAATATACCGAGAATTATATTTTATTTATTTCCAGTTCAAAAGCCTTTAGTTATGCAGGACAAAGAATTGGGATGATGGTACTTTCTGATCATGTTTTTAATATCGAGTCTGACCACCTGCTGAACAATTTTATGTATAATAAGTTTGGAATGGCTATGATCTTCGGAACAATTTATACCCTGAGCGCCGGAACAGCACATTCAGCACAATATGCGCTGGCAGCAATTTTGAAAGCCACCAATGACGGTCATTTCAATTTTGTCGACAACGTGAAAGAATATGGCGCTAAAGCCAAAATCATGAAAAAACTATTTACGGATAATGGATTTTTCATTGTTTATGATAAAGATGAAAATGAGCCCATAGCTGATGGTTTCTATTTTACGGTTGCTTATCCAGGCATGGATGGCGGTCAGCTTTTAAAGGAATTATTGCATTATGGAATCAGCGCTATTTCTTTAAAAATTACCGGAAGTGAAAGAATCGAAGGAATAAGAGCTTGTACTTCACTTCCTCAACGATCTCAATTTCCGGATTTGGAAATGCGGCTCAAAAAATTTCACGAAAATCATCCTTTAAATTAATATGATGAACCCATCTAAAATTATAGATGGGTTTTTTGCTTCTTAATATATGCAAAAGAATATTTTAACTAAAGCTTACGACCCGGAGTCTTTCCGTAAAGAAGGTCATCAATTGGTTGATATGCTCGCAAATTATTTACAAGATTGCCTTGTTCAAAAAAAAATGCCGGTATTGCCTTGGGTTGATCCTGAAATACAACATCAGGATTGGAAAATCTTTCTTGATAAAAAAAGCACTCCAAAGGAATTCTATCAGAAGTTTCTGGATCAATCCAATCATTTACATCATCCTAATTATATTGGACATCAGGTTGTTCCGCCACTTCCAATTGCAGCACTCACAGATTTGATGGCTACGTTTTCGAATAATGGGATGGCTATTTATGAGATGGGCCCGGCTGCAACTGCAATCGAACGAAATGTAATTGAATGGTTACTCAGCTTTTTTGGTTGGGGTGAAAATGCAAACGGATTATTGACTTCAGGCGGTTCACTCGGAAATTTAACAGGATTACTTGCAGCAAGACAAGCGGTTAATGAATACGACGTTTGGAAATCTGGTGTTGATGGGAATTTGGCAGTTATGGTATCTGCTGAATCACATTACAGCATTGATCGCAGTGTTAAGATCATGGGTCTCGGAGACAAAGGAATAATTAAACTTCCAGTTGATGATCAGCATCGCATTAAAGTTGACTTATTACCAAGCATCCTGCGAGAGGCAAAAAGTGAAGGTAAAATTGTTATGGCATTGGTAGGAAATGCTTGCTCAACTTCAATAGGCATTTACGATTATAATGATGAAATGGCTGATTTTTGTACTGAAAATAAAATTTGGTTTCATATCGATGGAGCTCATGGAGGTGCTGCAATTATTTCAGAAAAGTACAAATACCTCACTAAAGGAATTGAAAAAGCGGATTCAGTAGTAATCGATTTTCATAAAATGATGTTGACTCCTGCCTTGACTACTGCGGTTATCTTTAAAAATGGCAAAACATCCTACGAAGCATTTACCCAAAAAGCTTCTTATTTATTAAATAAAAAAGGAGAAATCAATTGGTATGATGGTGCAGGAAGAACAATCGAGTGCACTAAAAAAGCGATGGGTTTAAAAATCTATTTAATGATTAAAACTTATGGTACGAAATTATTTTCTTCATATGTTGATCAAACCTACGATCTTGCTCGTGAATTTGCCAGCATCATTCAGGAAAGTCCAGATTTTGAGCTTGCAGTAACTCCCGACTCCAATATCGTTTGTTTTCGATTAATTCCTGAAGGGATTTCTGAACCGGAAAGAAATACAATTAATAGCAAAATAAGAGAACTAATAAAAATTGATGGAACCTTTTATATTGTTCAAACGGTAATTAATGAAAAAGTATATTTCAGGATCACGATTATGAACCCCTTCACTAACATTAAAATTCTGCTTGGATTAATTGAAAAAATCAGAGGTTTCCAAACTTAAGATTCAATTATATTTAAGTATTATACTATACACATCTAGATTTTTTGTGGTGTAAAACTTTAGTAGATTTTTCGATGCCAGTCTGCAAATTCAATTATAAATAAGTAAGCCCGAAGCCATCCCTTAATTTATAGAAAATCCGGATAAAATTTAATTGGATAAAGTATTCTACAGCCCAGCTACTATCCGGTTACGATTTTAATAATTGCATTATATTTATAATATCTACAATTCACCTGCTAATCTTTTCCACAATATCACTTTTCGTTTTGCAAGTTCAAGATTAAATTCATAGAGAAAAGTATCAGGGTTCTCTAAGTGCATTTTCAAACTAAATAGCTCTTGATTACTATTAAATGCAGGTAAAAGATATCTCCCTGTCGAACTGTAACCAAGTTGTTCAAAAACGATAAAATTAACTTTTGATTCTATTAAATTTTTTATAACTTTTTTATGATCTGTTGAATATAAGTAATTTGTAACATAAACACCTGAGTAGAAATAAAACAGTTCTGGTTTTCTGCATGCTACAACAATATCATTTTTTTTAAAATCTTTTACTTTTCTTGCTATCTCAAAATAATTCTCATAAGCTTGAGGTATTTTTAATGCAGACATCTTATTCATTTCATAAATTGTAGGTTTGTAGAAAAAAATTAGTATCAGTATCAAATATGGTAAGAATGCGAAGGATTTTTTTCCTCTATCTTTTAAAATCCAGCTTAAAGACATGAAAATACCATTAAAAAAACAATAAAACAAAAAAGGAACTATTGGCCAAACGTATCTCGTTCCGTTCCCACCATGCCAAACTAAAAACATCGCAATACTGCCTAGAATATATAATATTACTATATACTTTAGCTTTTTGAGTTTCCAGGCTCCAAATAATATGATTAGAAGAGTTAAAATTCCAATAATAATAATTGTTGATTTTGATATCTCACTGAATTTGTAGAAAGTGAATATAGTTTCAGGAAATCCTCTAATTGTCGTATCATATAGATTTCCCATCATTTTACTAAAAAAGGAGCTGATGGTATTTATCTGGCCTTCTTCTGGTCTCCACGGGTTTACAGCCATGATCGCTTCCATATATCGCCCTTTTATTCCATAGACCATATTTCTGATCATCCATGGTAAGTAAAGAAAAATCACAGCAACAATAGATGTTCCAGCTAATTTCCACCTTTTGTTTATAATCCAATGAAGCACTAAACTTGTAATCAGAACAATTCCAGCTGTTCTTAAATAAAATGTTAAAGTAGCACTTAGAATTGCGCCATAAAAATATTTTGACTTCCAGAACTTTGAATGATCATCCAACTTAATGGCACAATAAATAGAAAATATTGAGAAGAAAACAAAGGGCATTTCCGACATTATAATAGTCGATAACCTGAGAAGTCCTGTATTTAATAAAAGTAAGAGGCTAACTGAAAATGCAAGGGCTATATTTGTCTGTTTCTTAATTAGTAA
>Ga0268283_1000527_pt1 | contig 24520 bp, 13 predicted proteins | sample saktaG_13_FD_190140 | JGI IMG/M metagenome (GOLD analysis project Ga0268283, IMG submission 190140) | Saline water microbial communities from Sakinaw Lake, British Columbia, Canada - sak_2013_06_06_36m | ecosystem: Environmental > Aquatic > Non-marine Saline and Alkaline > Saline ... | reverse complement strand
GCCGGAAACTTGATTGGAATTTTTTTCAATCATATCGCCGAACTCGGCTTTCAGGCTTTTGCCATATTGCTTCAGAATCGCTTCGATACTCTCTCCGGAAGTGATGCAAGTAACGATGCGCAAGCCGGTTTTTTTGCGGATAAAATCAACGGTCTGAATGTCTTCCGGATTAATCATGGCGATTTTCAATTCCGCGCCGTTCTTTTCAAAGGCTACGATTTTGTATTTTTTGGCAATCGGTTCAGGAATCATCTGCAAAATATCCGGAGGAACGGTTTCTTTTTGCAAATCGACAAAAGGAATGCCGAGAATATAGGCATAGAGTTTGCGCAAGCGTTCTTCGTCAATTAATTTTTTGGAAAGCAAAATATCTCCCAGCGCTTTTTTTCCCTTTTCCGCTTCAGCGAAAGCCAATTCCAATTTTTCTTCGGCAATCATACCGGAGTCTTTGATGAAATTTTTCAATTGTTCATTGCCAATACGCATTTATTTTTACTTCGACACGCCGTAGTACCAAGTACTCTAGGGACGAAGGAGGTTGTGATTTTGTTTTTCCTATTTATCCCGTCCCAAAATTTCTTTTATTTTTTTGACGATATCTTCCAGTTTATAATTCGACTTAACCAAATAGGTTGTCGCTCCTTTATCAAAAGCTTTTTGGATATTTTCCGCACTTTCCAAATTAGTGAGCAAGATGATGGGAATTTTGGTTGTTTTTTCATTACCTTTCAGCTCGTCTAAGACTTCATAGCCGTCTTTTTTGGGTAAAATAATATCCAAAAGAATCAAGTCCGGTTTTTCGGCCTTAGCCAACTCCGTCGCTTCTTCGCCATCAAAAGCGTTGAGCACCGTGAAACCGGCCTCGGTCAGAAATTCGCCCAAGGCTTTGTTGAGAATCGGCTCATCCTCCGCAATCAATATTTTTGTCATAAGCATCGCCATATTAAACCTCCGCCAGCGCGAAAAAAAATTTAAATGGATAAATTAGTTAACTTAAAAATCAGCCAAACATTTCTTCTGTTTGTTTTTTCTATTCACCGGAACGGAAAAACTGAAAATCGAACCAAGACCTTCCACGGAATCAAACCAAATTTTTCCCGTCAATTGTTCGATAATATTTTTGGCGATATAGAGTCCCAGTCCCGTGCCTTCCGTTTGATATTTGACCACGTTGTCACTGCGAAAAAATTTATCAAACACCCGGCTATGTTGTTCGGCCGGAATACCGACACCATTATCTTTAATGCTGAAAATCACAAAATCACTTTTCTTCACCAGTTTTATTTCAATCTTTCCGTGATTGGCGGTATATTTGATGGAATTATTGAGTAAATTTTCAATCACCATTCTCAATTTTTCCGGATCGCCAAACACCAGCGGAATTTTTTTCTCATTTTTGAAAATCACCTCGATATGCCTGATGCGAATAATCGCATTGATTCCCGCGATGGACTCTTCCACGATCGCCACAATATTCACCGGCATCTTTTTGATGATAAGCCATCCCTGATCGATCCGCGCCACATCCAAAAGATCATTAACCAATCTGGTCATCTTTCCGCTCAAAATGTTGATGTTTTCGATACTTTGGCGCTGTTTCGAACCGATTTTTTCTTTCCTGAATTTGGAAAGTAGCAATTCCGCTTCCCATCTGATCGCTGAAAGTGGTGTGCGCAACTGGTGAGAAGCAACGGAAACAAATTCGCTTTTCATCCGATTGAGTTTGATTATCTGTTCCACGAGACTAATCACGGAATTGCCGACGACAAGAATCAACACGACCACCAAACTTTCCACCGTAATTAACATTTCCGGACTGTCATAATTTCGAGAGATATAGTAGGTGGCGCTCATAATCACAATCGTCAAAAAACCCAAGATAATGAACAAAAAGCCCGGCGTCTGCCAAAACTTCACGCCCAAATCACGCGCTTGTTTTTTTAAATTCAGATCGTTGATAAACCACATGCTTTTTTATTTTAACTTTTTGTCTTTTGTGATTAAATTATAGCATAAAAGAAAAGAATGCAATAGTGGAATTACTCAAATAAAAAAACACCACGCGAATGGTATTTTTAGCAACCGAGCTTTCTGACTTTTAAATACATTGTACCCAGCATTGCCCTACTCTTTCCACTCGAGGTGGATACCATCGGGGCTGACAAGCTTAACTGCCGAGTTCGAGATGGGATCGGGTGTACCCTTGTCGCTAGAAACACTGGGAACGATATATTCAAAAAAACAATGTTAAAAGGCGTTGATCACCGGAGAGAAAAACAGGAATGAGGCAATCGTGAGCATAATCACGGAAAAAATGGTAAATGTCAATGCAAAACTCTTTCTATAATTATCCATAACTATATCATACCTTAGTTTTAATAATTTAGAAACTGCTAACTACTGACCGATATGTAACATATAACACGCAACATGAAACTGAGTGCCCTGAAAGCACAGGTTACATATTTTGCGCTGCATGTTACAGGAAATTTAAGAGTGATAATAATTCAATTTATTAGTATCTCTTGGCTTAATCCATCACTGGACTTACACCTGAGACCTATCAACCTGGTAATCTTCCAGGAAATTGTACCTTGATAAATCAAGGTAGTTGATTAATCTTGAGCGAGGCTTCCCGCTTATATGCTTTCAGCGGTTATCCCGTCCGGACGTAGCTACCGAGCAGTGCTCCTGGCGGAACAGCTCGTACACCAGAGGTTCGTTCTTTCCGGTCCTCTCGTACTAGGAAAGAGATCTCTCAATCAACAACGCCTACAGCAGATAGGAGACCAACCTGTCTCACGACGGTTTGAACCCAGCTCGCGTACCGCTTTAATTGGCGAACAGCCAAACCCTTGGGACCTTCTCCAGCCCCAGGATGCGATGAGCCGACATCGAGGTGCCAAACCCCATCGTCGATATGGACTCTTGGATGGGATCAGCCTGTTATCCCCGGGGTAACTTTTATCTGATGATCTTCCACGCTTCTATAAGCAATGGTCGGTTCACTAAATTCTACTTTCGTAACTGATCGACTAATAAGTCTTGCAGTAAAGCTGGCTTATGCTTTTGCACTATCGTTCCGATTTCCATCCGGAACTAGCCAACCTTTGTAAACGCCTCCGTTGCCATTTAGGAGGCGACCGCCCCAGTCAAACTACCCGCCAGGCACTGTTCCCGGACTGGTATGAATAACTAAAAACGTTACATACTTTTTTGTGAACCGCAAAAGACAATACTAATAATATCCCGACACTCGGAAGTGTCAGGACTTTACTACGTCGCAAAGCGCGACGTGGTTACAACTTATGCTCTTAGTTTTGTCATTGCGGGTATCACTGTATATAAGTTTTCGTTCCTCATAACAGTCCAGGGTTAGATTTAAAACCTTAGAAGAGTGGTATTACACTGTCGACTCAGTCGGGACCGAAATCCTGACTTCAAAGTCTCCCACCTATTCTAGGCAACCAAAATCCTAAATCAATGCCAAGTTGTAGTAAAGCTCCACGGGGTCTTTTCGTCTTGCTGCAGGTCGACGGCATCTTTACCGTCATTGCAATTTCACCGAGCTCTTTGTTAAGACAGTTCCCAAGTCGTTACGCCTTTGATGCGGGTCAGAATTTACCTGACAAGGAATTTCGCTACCTTAGAACGATTCATGTTCTTGTGTTAACTTCATGTCGCCATGAAGATCGGACTATATCATCCAAGTTCTTTTCTAAAAGCTCTTGGTTTGGCGTATAGTCTCTGAGGATTCTCTTTTTTGTGAGCTGTCCAATCGCTCAATTCATATTTTCTTTTCCTACCCTTGCCTTCGTTCAGTTTTTCTCGAAGTGTTATTATCTGCTCTAATCCTTCTTCGTTCAGATGTTGCTTTTCATAAACTAGCTCAACAATCTCGCAAAAGATTGAAAAATTTTGTTTTTTCCTAGCAGACCTGAATATAAATTTCCGAAAAAAAGGAATTACCCTTTCTTTCAATGAAATTGGATTAGCACAAACGTAATAGCAAACTCCATCTTTTCTGTATTGCAATCTTCCGCATCCCAAATATTTCTTTATTTGAGATAGGATGTAGGATTCTTTTTGAGCAACATTGAATGTCAGCACTACTTGCCATCCCATCGTATGATCTGGTTTTTTTCGAAGAGAAACATTAAAGCTTCCTTCTCCATCAACAAAACCAGCAATGTAATGTCCCCATTCCAGGGGAATAATATTAATCCAATCGTTGTTCATAATATGTTTTTTAAGAGTCTTTCCTGCTGATTGTCCGTCATCCCTTCCTCCAGGATTCACTCAATCATTTTCACTGACTTTTTAAAAAAGTCGAGTAGATTGAGATACACGGATTTTCCAGCATATGGCCAAATTTTATAACTACAATCTTACTTATAGTTATCGCTGACGTTCACTGGCGCTTCGGGGATTGGCTTGCACCGCTCCCGTTAACGTTCCAGCACTGGTCAGGCGTCACCCCCTATACTTCCCCTTACGGGTTTGCAGAGAGCTGTGTTTTTGGTAAACAGTCGCTTGGGCTCTTTCGCTGCGGCCCCAGCTTGCGCCGGGGCGGTCCATATCCCTAGGTTACGGACGCTTTTTTGCCGAATTCCTTAACAAAGGTTCACTCGTTCACCTTAGGCTACTCGCCCAGTCTACCTGTGTCGGTTTTAGTACGGATACCATTGGACCTCGCACGTGTCTCGCTTCGCTCGAACACTTTGCGCGCTGACCTACGCTGACTTAACGCTGACTTTCGCAGAAATTTAATTCCGCGTTTGTCCGCGTTTCGTCCGCGACTGTCCGCGCGTTCTGTGTCGAATGAAATGAGACACGAACGAGTATAGAAGATTTTCCCGGCACCCTGCTTTATTTCGTTCCCCTGGCTTACGCCAAAGTTCCAGAAATATCTTAAAGTAATGTCAAACGGATTTGCCTGTCTGACCTTTTCAATATCCCTACGCCAATCCAATAAGGCGCGAAATATACTAGGATGCGTCCCTTCATTTATAAACCAACAATAGTTACGGAATATTAACCGTATGTCCATCGACTACGCCTTTCGGCCTCACCTTAGGACCGACTAACCCTGGGATGATTGACATTGCCCAGGAAACCTTAGACTTTCGGTGTTGGGGGATCTCACCCCAATTGCGGTTACTCGTTCCAGCATTCTTACTTCCATGCACTCCACGCTGGCTCACGCCTGACGCTTCAATGCGCATGGAACACTTCCTTACCGTCGCTCATGTCTCGCTTCGCTCGACTTTCGTGCGCTGACCTACGCTGACTTAACGCTGACTTTCGCAGAAATTTAATTCCGCGTTTGTCCGCGTCTTGTCCGCGACTGTCCGCGCGTTCAGTGTCGAACGCAGTGAGACATGAACGACCCACATCTTCGGTACTATGTTTAGCCCCGTTGAATTTTCGGCGCAAAATCTCTAGACTAGTGAGCTGTTACGCACTCTTTAAAGGATGGCTGCTTCTAAGCCAACCTCCTAGGTGTATAAGAAATTTCACCTCCTTTACCACTTAACATAGATTTGGGGACCTTAGATTGTGATCTGGGCTTTTTCCCTTTTGAGCTCCGAGCTTAGCCCCGGAGTTCTGACTGCTTAGATAAGAAACACAATAATTCGGAGTTTGGTTGAGATGGCTACGGCGAACCGCGCCGATCTCATTCAGTAGCTCTACCTATTGTGCTCATTTAATAAGCGCTAGCCCTCAAGCTATTTCAGGAAGAACCAGCTATCGCCAAGTTCGATTGGAATTTCTCCTCTATTCACAAGTCATCCCCGAGTGTTGCACGGCTCGTGGGTTCGGGCCTCCTTTGCCTGTTACAGCAAATTCACCCTGCTCATAAATAGCTCACCTGGCTTCGGGTCTAGTCCATGCCATTTGTCAATGCAAAGCATTGACACGCTGACTTACGCTGACTCCACGCAGACTTACGCTGAAAAAAATTCCGCGTTTGTCCGCGTCCAGTCTGCGACTGTCCGCGCGTCAGTGCTTCGCACTGAACGACGCCCTTTCAGGCTCGCTTTCACTCTGACTCCGCAACAAAGTTGCTTAGTCAACGACATAGAACTAACTCGCTGGATCGTTCTACAAAAAGCACGCAGTCACCCCGCCGAGGCGGGGCTCCTACTCTTCGTTAGCATATGGTTTCAGATACTATTTCATCTCCCTCATCGGGATACTTTTCACCTTTCCCTCACGGTACTCATTTCGCTATCGATCACTAAAAATATTTAGTCTTGGAGCTATAGTGGCCCCAGCTTCAAACGGGATTTCTCCGGTCCCGCCCTACTTGAGAATAAGCTCATCTTGATAATTTATTTTCGCGTACAAGGCTTTCACTTTGTGTCGCCGTCCTTTCCAGGAGCGTTCCGCTAATAAACTATTTCAGACCCCGATTAAACGAGTCTGCTTATCTCGCAACCCTCGCGCGTGTCTCGCTTCGCTCGAACACTTTGCGCGCTGACTTACGCTGACTTAACGCTGACTTTCGCAGAAATTTAATTCCGCGTTTGTCCGCGTCTTGTCCGCGACTGTCTGCGCGTTCAGTGTCGAATGAAATGAGACACGAACGAGTTTAGACTTTTCCGCTTTCGCTCGCCACTACTCACGGAATCACATTTGTTTTCTATTCCTCCTGGTACTAAGATGTTTCAGTTCCCAGGGTTCGCTCTAATACCCTATGTATTCAGGTAGAAGTTTCCGACGTATAGTCGGAAGGGTTTTCCCATTCGGAAATCTCCGGGTCAAAGGTTGCTCAGCACCTCACCGAAGCTTATCGCAGCTAGCTACGTCCTTCATCGCTTTTTAGTGTCAAGGCATTCACCATATGCATTAGTATTACCGCTCTTAAATCCTATTCTCGTTTGCACGAGAATCTATCGGTTAGCAGTTAGCAATCGCTAACTGTTTTCCACACTATCCAACCGCTGGAATTCATGTGGGTTTGCATTTATTTACCTACTATTTTCTTAATATTTTACCTCTTAAAATATTAAGACGAATCGATCGTCATACCAGACTTATTTCCCGCCAGACATAAAAACCTGATAATTGATCAAGACCTGTATTCAGTTGGTAAGGTTCGCACTAACGCGGAAATTTGTATGCTTGGCAGAATCTTTGCCATTCAGACTGATTTCCGTACTAGAAATAAAAAAATCCCGCATCTAAACGGGTTTTGAGCAAAAACAAAAAACGACTCACCCGCTTATTCTTTGAAAAAATATCACAAAATGTATCATTTATTACACCCTTGGAATTTCCCCCTGGAAAGCCATGGATTACTAACTATTTTTAACGCTTAGTTATCATAGCAAACTGAAAAAGTTTGTCAAGCTTTTGACAATTTCATGTTTTCTGGCTATCTAGACTCAATTTCTACTTATATCTCAAGGCGTCCAAAGGATCGATTTTGCTTGCTCTTCTGGCCGGAATGATTCCCGTCAAAAGGCCAACAAAAGCGGCAAAAACAATAATGAGCACGGAAAACCACGTCGGGCTATAGAAGAGATCGACCGCTTGTCCGCCAAGGCGCGTTGCTAGAATATTAATCACTGCGTTAAAAACCTTACCACCAAGTATTCCCAGCGCTACCCCACCGATACCACCCAAAAAACCCATAATGACTGACTCCATAATAAACATAATGGAAATGGCCGAATCGGACGCACCAATCGATTTCATAATTCCGATTTCATTAGTTCTTTCCAAGAGAGTGATTGTCATTGTGTTGAACATTCCAATCGCGCTGACCACCAAGGCAACCATCCCAAAACACAAAAGAACTATTTGAACTATCTTAAATATTTGATTGGCTTGATCGACTGTATCGGAAAGTGATGAAACAATAAATCCTTTTTCCAAAATACTATCGCGAATAGCATTCATTTTTTCGGAAGAAGCACACTTTATTTTTATCTCGTCGTATTTCTTTATTTCCAAATCACTCAATATGCCGGAATGGATATAGACAATATTATCTTCTCCTTGAATTATTCCTCTTATTCTGTAGTTCCTGTCAATGCCCACTTTTTGCATCTCTTCTTGCAACCCATTCTTTTTCACCGATTCATCTCCCGGAACAAAAAAGGAAATTTTTACATTTTTTCCGATAATCGCATCTTCCTCGCTTCCAAAAAGTTTCACCAAAGAAGAAGTCACGATAATGCCTTCCTTGTCATCGTCACTCAGAGTTTCGCCTTTTTCAATCTTATTCCCTCCAAGACGCAAAAAGGATGGCTCAATACCAATCGCCACCAAATCAGTCGATAAATCATCCAACTGGATTTGAGAATACAAGCTAAAAGACTTGCTGATTTCACCGATCCCGGGCAAGTCTTTTATGCTCTCCACTGTCTCACGATCCAGCGTGACAACGCCCGCCTTGGTTTCTGTAACATCCAGGGTAAGCAAGGAATCAGAAGTAGTGATTTTTTCCAACAGTGTTTTTTGCAATCCGTAACCGAGAGAAACGAGAAAGAGAATAGCTCCGATTCCCACGCTCATACCCAAAATAGTGAGAATCGTGCGAGAAGTTCTTGCCCGAAACATCCGGGTAGATAGTTTCAATAAGTCAATTATTTTTATTTTCTTTTTCATTGCCATATTGTTATTCTAACCTAAATAAGCCATTAGCATAATTATCTCCACTTCCCTCACGACTCTTTCGGCGATATTTTTATAGAGTCCCAGTCCACCCAAAACTTTCGCGTCATCGATTTTTCTCTCTAATTCAGTGTGATCTAATTTATTCTCAAGTCTGAATTCCAAGAAAGAGACCAGCTTTTTTTTCCGCTCTTCGTCTAAATTGAGTTCGAAAAAACTCCCAAGATAATCCGCCAAATTCACGGCCACTTTGTCCGCTTTTTTTCTGACGATTTCTGCTTGTTCCATAATTTCTTGCGCTCTCTCGGAAAAAGATTCCGCCTTTCTTTTGTTCCAGTTGGCGCCACCCTGCTCAAACTGCTTATCCAAACCGTCTTTCAAGCCGGCCGGATCAATATTTCTGAAAAGAAATTCTCTGAGAAAATTATCCGCTAAAGCAAGCTGCTCCTCCGTTAAGGTGGATAGAATATGTGAGAGTAGCTGTTTGGATTTAAATGGCATCAGGAGTGCGCCTGCCTGCTTCGGGGTAAGATTTCTAAAAGCGCGCATTAACATTTGCAGTTCCGGAGAGATTTCTTTTTCCTTCTCTTCGCGACTCTTTTTTACCATCTCTATCGGCCGCTTATCCTTATTTATCTCTTCACTGATAATTCTTCCGTCTCGCATACCGATAATTCTGTCGCCGAAATGCAGATGCTCGTCATTATGCGTCACAAGGATAACAGTCTTTTTGTCAACCTCATTCAACTCTTTAATGATTTGCATCACATTAGCCGCTGATTCACTGTCCAGGTTACCTACTGGTTCATCGGCCAAGATTATCTGTGGATTATTGATCAGCGCCCTGGCAATCGCCACTCTTTGCTTTTGCCCTCCGGAAAGTTGACCGGGAAATTTATGGGCTTGCTCGGAAATACCAAAGCGACCCAAAAGACGCATCGCCTCTTGTCTTCTTGTTTTCAATTCCCCTCCCTGAAAAGTCATTGGAAGACAGATATTGTCAATCACACTCAGTGATTCGATCAGGAAAAAAGCTTGGAAAATCATCCCGATCACATTCTGGTGCAACTCAACTTTTTCATCCTTGCACATTTCAGTCAGCTCCTTGCCCGAAACACTTATCTTTCCATAGGTGGGATTCTGTAATCCGGCAATCGAATAGAGCAGAGTTGATTTTCCACAACCGGAAGGACCGTGAATAATCACATATTCTTCGGGAAAAATTTCTACGTTAATATCCATAAGCGATCGAACCTCATTCGATTTCCCTTCGTCATAGATAACCTTTACTTCTTTCGCTTTGATAATTGATTCGTTCATATTTTTATTATACCAACATTAAACCACGAATTCTACCCCCACCCATCTTCGCCCAACCAAAAATATCTTGGAAGTTGTTGACGATTATCTGGACAATGTTTTCTTTCTTTCTGGGAGTGAGCAGCGCATAGTCTTTGGAGATCGCTTCGTTGCCAGCTTCATCCACTGATTTGACTTTGAAGTGATAGACGGTGCCGGATTTGAAGATGGTGGAAACCACAATGTGACTTTGGGTGTAGGCGTCACTGACGAGGATTTCATTTTGCTCACCTTTGGCGCCTTCTTGATAGTTAAGCACTGTGGTGGCCGGCTCATTGGTGGTCCAGGAAATAATCATCTGGACTTTATCGTTTTGGGTGATGGCTCCGTCTGTTTTGATTTGGGTGATCTCGGGAGCAGTTTCGTCTTTTTCAGTGGTGAACTCTTTTTCTTCACTGGTGGCTTGGTTACCTTCTTCATCAGAGACTTTGACAGTATAGCGGTAGGTCGTGCCAGAGTTGAGATTGGAGAGTTCCAACTCATGGCTGGTGGTGAAATCTGGTTTGCCTTGAGAGCCGGAATTGGTCGGATTGCCTTTTTCAAAGTACGTGACCAAGACATCGGCCGGGATGTCGGTATTCACTTTGAGTTTGGCGCTATGCTCAGAAACGGAGACGACCTTGATGCTATCCACCTTAGGGGGAGATTTTGGTTCGAAAGTATAGTCGCCGGAAGAAAAAAGATTATTATCCGCATCTTGGCCTTTAATGCGGAAGTGGTAGAGCGTGGCGGATTTGAGACTGGAAATATTGAGGGAATGTTCTTTGGTTTTAGTGCTAGAAGCTTTGACTTCTCCGTATTCGGTAGTGAGGCCATACTCAACTTCGGAAGTCATATTGGTGCTGGTGTTCCAGCTGGCAACGACTTCGCTGAGAGAAGTGGAAGTGAATTTGATAGAAGAAAGAGAGGAAGGAGCTTTGGTGGTGAAAGTTTCTTCACCGGATTCGGCGATGTTGCCGGAGAAATCGGTTGAAAGCACTTTGTAGTAGTATTTGGTTCCCGGAGTAAGATTGTTGACGATGACAGAGTGGTCGGTGGTGTATTTGGTTTTGTCGAAGTTGATAAGAGAATTACCCGCCATATCCATATAGTCTGTGGTTATTCCATATTCCAATAAACTATTCGCATTCTCATCCGTCTTCCAGCTAATCGTCACACTTTCTCCGGTGATTGAGCCGGAGCCGACGCTGCTGATGCCGGGAGCGGTTGTGTCGCCAATGGTGTCAGCTTCGCTGGTGGTAAAACTATGCTCTGTTGAAGAGATAACTGTTTCCAATTCATCTTCACAAGTGATTTGGTAATAATATTTAGTTTCCGAGATCAGTCCGGTGAGATGGATGGAATGATTTTGGTTGTAATCAGTTTCGGCAAATGGCACTTCACTGTAGGTTCCGGTTTGCGTGCCGTATTCAATCACACACTTGGCCGGTTGGTCGGTATTGAAAGTAGCCACGGCTTTGGTGTCGGTGATGACAGATGGCGGATCGGCAATGTCGGTGATTTCGGTGAGAGGGATTTGATCGGGTCTGGGATTTGTTTCGGTAGTAAAACTGTTTTCTGCTGAAAGATTACTATTGCTATAGGCATCGGTAGCAGTCACTTTAAAATAGTACGGTGTAGTGGCAGTCAGTCCGGAAAGTTTGAGATAATGAGTCCTTCCGAACAGTGAGCTGGTCAAAGAATTGCCTAGGTTATGATCAATGCCATAATTAACTTTGGTGTTTGTCTCTTTGTCGGTATCCCAAGTGATGAGTGTGGTATTTTGCGTAAGCGCCTGCACAATGATATTGGAAATTACCGGATTTGTCGTATCAGTCAGTGTGGTGAAATTCTGATCTGCCGATTGACTGACATTACCGGCAACATCTTGGGAAATGATTTGATAATGATATTCCGTCGCCGGAGTAAGCGTTGACAAAACAACGCTGTGACTCTGAATAGTTGCAGTTCTGTTGCCCGCTATTTCCGCATAGCTCGTAGTGGTTCCGTAGTGAATGATGGTGTTGGTATTTTCGCCGGTACTCCAGCCGATAGTCGCCCCATGAGAATTAATTCCCGCCACGGCCATATTGGAAATTGTCGCGCCCGTCACATCCGCAATCGTTGCTAATGTATTGTCCCCTGAAACTGTTTCGCTGCTATTTCTCGATCGAACGCGAAAGTGATAGATAGCGGGAGAAACGAGATTTTTGACGTTTATGGAATGACTTTGGACACTATCGTTTTTACCAACTGTTTCTCCGTAATCGGTAGTCAATCCATACTCCACGAATGAATCAGCGCTAGTGTCAGTTTCCCAAGTGATAGTCGCTTGAGTACCGCTGACGCCGGCAACGGTAAGCTCGGTAATGATTGGGGCTTGTGGACCAGTATCGGTAGAAATTAAATAATAGCCACTATTATTGTTATCGACTCTTGTGTTATTGACCGCATCAGCTGAAACAATTCTTAGGTAATACGGCGTACCCGGAGTCAGACCAATAACTGTTGCGCTGTGGTTTTGGGTTAACATACGGCTACCCTGAGCATAGAAAGTATTAGAATCAAGAGAATATTCCACATAGGTTGTTGCGTCTTCATTGGTAGTCCAAGTGAGTGTAACTCTATCAGTAGCAGGGGTGCCCACGACTACATTGGAAATTGTTGGTGACGTGGTATCGTTTGGATTTCCATTGGTGGTAAAAGTGGTATCATCGGAAATAGCTTCATTGCCGGAACTGTCCGCAGAATGAACTTTAAAATGATACTGAGTGGAATAGACCAAATCACTCGGCAAGTTGACGGAGTGAGTTTGGGTTTGGCTGGAATTGCCATACATCCTTCCATAGCTGGTTGTTAATCCATATTCCACATAGGAAGTGGCGTTTTCATTGGTGCTCCAAGTGATGGTGGCATAGGTTGGTTGCGGAGTAGCAATAATATTTGAAATGTTTGGAGGCGTCACATCACCAAGGGTAGCGGTGGTAAAAGTAGCTTGATCGGAAATTCCTTCATTACTAACGACATCTTGGCTATGTACTTTGAAATAATACACCGCATCGCTTTCCAATGAAGGGACTGTAATGGAATGAGTTTGAGTCAGGGTATCATTGCCATATTGAGCGCCTTGAGTAAAATTGTCGGTTTTGGAATATTCAATATATGAAGTGGCGCTTTCATCAGTATTCCAAGTAATCGTGGCGGTGGAAGCGGTAGTGTTTGCGACAGTTATGGCAGAAATGGTTGGTGGCGCAGTGTCACCGGCACCGGTAGTAAATGTGTAACCGGCCCCTCCGCTATTATCCGTGGCCAAAGAATTCAGCGCATCAACTGATTTAACTTGATAATGATAAGTTGCACCAGGAGTTAGCCCGGACAAAGTCACGCTGTGATTGCCAATGTGGGAGTTGTTGTCCTTCATTGTATTGACTCCTCTTTCCGTCGTGAAAACCGCCGCTGAAGTTGAATAACCAACAGTCGAATTGGAAAGACTGTCGGTATCCCAAGTGATGATAGCAGAGGTGGAAGTAATAATGGATGAAACGACATTGCTGATATTTGGCGCTTGGTTACCAACCCCTCCACCCCCTTCATCAACATCTTGCGTGCCATTGGCATTGCAATCGAGACTAGTGGAACTGAAAGAGCGATTGTCGGATTGATCAACTGTAACCACCCGATATGTATAGGCAGTGTCAGCCACCACATCATCCTCTTCATAATAATTGGTCTTGCGCGCCGTAACAGGATAACGCAAGTCCCAATCCGTTCCATTTTCTGTTCGATAGATGCTATAGGAAGAAAAACCAGGAACTGGTTCGGCGACAGTTTTCCAAGCAACGAAAAGACGGGTTTCTGGAGAAGTAATACGGAAATTTGATATATCTTGCACCATAAACTTATCCGGACGTTCAGGCGTGGTCAATGTAGAAGTAGCAGAAAGATTGCCTTTAGTATCCTTAAATTTGACATACACCGTGTCGGGATCAGTTTCTAATGTGATGGTTGGATGAGCTGCGTAGGCAATCCAAGCCGCTCCGGAAAATCCGCTATCCAATGAGATTTGCATTTGCTTGGCTGTATCGTCAGAAACATTAAAATTAAGCGTGGCTGGATAGCTGGAATTATTGGCTACAGCCAAACTGGCATCGACACTGGCGGAATTTACCACTGGTGTTTTTGTGTCAAATTCAAATGTAGCGCTATCACTAATGCCAATATTATTGGAACTGGCTCCATCAAAAGCAGCTACTCTCACTACCATTGAGTCATCATATCGAGCGGTATCGACTTGAGCGTCCCAAAGAATAGCTTTTCCAGTTCCATTCTCCTGCGTGCCATATCCCCCACTCAATGTGGTAGCTCTGATCCAAATTTGTTCACCCAGCAAATGATTAGCGCCTACTGTTCCTTCTTGCGAGCGTGAGATGCCAGTGAGATTGTTACCACTTTTTCCGCTGTAGCTGATATATTCATATTGCGCTGTTTCCCCTGTACCTTTTTTGATCAGAATTGTTCCGGCATTAGGAAAATGCGTTCCATCGGTAGTTTGAATTTGGTTGGTAGAAGAGTTGTCCGGAATAGCCACCGCCAAAGTCGCACCGCTGTCATAAAAAAGGCTGACTGTTGTTTCACTAGATTCAAGATCGGTCACGTCGTAGCTGACTGCCACTTTTCCGGCATTGCTTTCTCCATCATTTTTTTGCACTGCAACCAAATTGGAAATTACAGGATGCGCATTGATAAAAGTAAACTCATTGCCGGTACCGGGAACCTCTGCATTACCAGCCACGTCAATCGATTTAGACCGAATAAGATAACTGGAGTTAACCGTCCAGGTCACATGCGCCGCCGAAGCATTATATGACCAACTGATTGTACCGGTTGTCACCGGCAACCAAGAAGCATTTTCATCGGTAATCGACCAATCGGATCCACTCCAAAAGTGTGAACCGTCAGTGGTGTTTTTTATGGAGATATAGACAGAAGCCACGCTATTGGTATCTGATGCTGTTCCGGAAATAGCTGGCAAATCCCAGTACTCACCACTATCTTCGGGAATGGAAACATCAGAGCTTGGATTGACAGTATCGATAACAAAAGTATTTGTACTATTATCAAGCATCGTATTTCCTGCCATATCTTTGGCTCCGCTAATTTTGATTGTATTACTACCATCCCAAGTTCCATCATTGGGAATAGTGACATGAGCGGTGAAAGTTTGGTTGTTGGTCCAAGTGGGACTAGTGGAAACTGTATGCTGGTTGTACGGTGAACTGGTACCGAAAGTGACTGTTGGATTAGTGCCGGTGTCCATTGGTTCGTTGAAGTTCAGTGTGAAAGTGATGTCACCCGCTTTAGTAGGAGTGGGATCAGAAAGCGTGAGAGAAGGAAGAAGTGGTTTAGTATTATCCACTGTAAAAGTATTATTGCTGGCAGGATTATTGAAACTGCCATCCAAATCCTGTGCGTTGGAAATTGTGACTGAAGCCGAGCCATCTGATCCGGCCGGAACATTGACGTCATAATAATAGTGCGTGGTATCAGTTTTAGTCATGTTGGTAGCGGAAAGCGCGCCTCCGCCGGTATAGGCAATGGCAATCTGAGGAATGGGATCATCTCGCACTTCTTTGTCGAATGTAGCTACAACACGAAGGGTATCTGGATCACTGACTGGACGAGAGAGATTATAAGAAAGAATCACGTTTGGATTTTCTGCAAAACTAGCTGTAAAGGAAAGATTGGTTGTTACGTTTGTATCAGTGCGCGGATTTTGCGTTGATTCGTCACTCCAATTGACAAAATGATAACTAGTATCAGAATTGGCTGTGACAGCAGAGCCATTCGATCCATGATTGACAGTTTGGGGAGAAGTGCCAGAAATTGAGCCGTGTGCTCCAGCAGTATAGGTGAGGGTATAGGTATTGATGGCAAAGTTGGCGGTAACAGAAATGTCAGTTGTGATATTCGTATCGGTTCTGGGGTTGTCAGTGGACTCGTCACTCCAATTGACAAAATGGTATCCAGTATCAGGATTAGCTGTGACAGCACTGCCATCTGCTTCATAGTCGATAGTTTGCGGATTGATACCGGAGACAGCTCCATGCGATCCGGCCATGTAAGTAAGCGTGAAGGTATCGATAGTAAAATTAGCTGTAACGGAAACATTAGCAGATACATTCGTATCGGTGCGTGGATTTTGTGTGGAACCATCCGACCAGTTAACAAAATGATAGTGAGCACTTGGCACGGCCGTAACAGCGCTACCGCTAGCATTGTAATTGACGGTTTGCGGAGAAGTGCCGGAGATTGAACCGTGTGATCCGGCGGTGTAAGTGAGGGTGTAGGTGTTGATCGTCCACTGAGCATAGACAGTGATGTTAGCTATGACTGGAGTTCCACCCGTGAAAGTTGTTCCATTGCCATCAGCTTGAGTATTCCAACTACTGAAAGTGTAGCCGGTCTTAGTTGGTTGGGTGGGAAGAGTCACCGTCGTATTGTAATCAACTGTTCTGGAAGTGGGATTGGCTTCAGTGTCTCCGCCGTTTTTATCAAAACTGACAGTATACGTGTTGATAGCAAAATTAGCGGTGACAGAAATATTAGCCGCCACGTTCGTATCAGTGCGTGGATTTTGGGTGGAACTGTCGGACCAATCAATAAAGTGACACTCCGTGTCAGGAATTGCCGTAACAGCGCTACCGCTAGCATTGTAATTGACAGTCTGCGGAGAAGTGCCGGAGATTGAACCGTGTGATCCGGCAGTGTAAGTGAGAGTAAAAGTATCAATGGCGAAATTAGCGGTGACGGAAATATTGGCCGTCACGTTGGTATCGGTGCGTGGATTTTGGGTAGAAGAGTCAGACCAATTGACGAAATGATAGTGGGCGTTAGGCACGGCAGTCACTGCACTACCGCTAGCACCGTAATTGACAGTTTGCGGACTGGTGCCAGAAATTGATCCATTGGAACCGGCATTGTAAGTGAGGGTATAGGTGTTGATGGCAAAATTAGCAGTGACGGAAATATTGGCAGTTACATTGGTATCGGTCCGCGGATTTTGGGTAGAAGAGTCAGACCAATTGACAAAATGATAGCCAGTGTTGGGATTAGCAGTAACGGCAGAACCGCTTGATCCATAACTGACGGTTTGCGGAGAAGTACCGGAAATTGAACCACCAGATCCGGCAGTGTAAGTTAGTGTATAAGTATCAATGGCGAAATTAGCAGTGACAGTAATGTTAGCCCCCACGTTCGTATCAGTGCGTGGATTTTGCGTGGAAGAGTCAGACCAATTCACAAAGTGATAATGCGCAGATGGGTTAGCGGTAACAGCAGAACCACTGGCGCCATAGTTGACGGTTTGCGGACTGGTGCCGGAGATGCTTCCATTGGAACCGGCGGTATACGTTAGCGTGTAGGTATTGATGGCGAAGTTGGCGGTGACTGATTTATTAGCAGTAACATTTGTATCTGTTCTGGGATTTTGGGTTGAACTATCGGACCAATTGACAAAGTGATAGCCAGTGGAAGGATTGGCCGTAACTGCCGTACCGCTTCCATTTGATATGACGGTTTGCGGGCTAGTGCCGGAAATTGAACCATTGGATCCGGCGGCATAGGTCAACGTATAAACATCTGCTAGACAACGCACGGTCTGTCCGCTAGCCTTATTGTCATCAGTACTCATAGCACAACTACCGGAGTCAAAAGCCAAAATATTACCATTACCGTTGTCATATTGGGTACTATTCCTGGATCGACCTTGAGAGCCTCTTTGATCCAGGCCACCGCTACTACTCCATAAATAGCCAGCAGCATGAAATTTTAAAACTGAGGCATAAGCATTATCACGATTATTCCATCCTCCAGTCGAGTCCGCATTGCTCAATTCCGTCGCCGTTGGTAAGCGCCACCCTGTTCCAAGCAACAAAGCACAGGGATCATTAGCACTAAGCCAATTACTGTTTTCACTAATTTGAGTAGTCCATGATCCGCTTGGTGTACGAGTGCTCCCATCATGTTTATAGCCTTGCGTACGATTAAATTGCCAATACCAACCAGCCGAGGCTTCAGTAGAGTCCGTCGCCGAACTTGCCGGATTAGTAGCACCAAGATTTTGAGTGATCCAGCATTTATTAGAACCGGAAAGATTAGTCAAGGCAGTTTTATAGGTAACCGACTTGCTTACCGGAGCGACTGCTCCGGCAGTATGCGTAATAGCCATATCATCTCCACAAGTCCAAGCTTGAATTTTTCCAATCGGAAAAAACAAGAAAAAAATCAACCCAAAAATAAAAGCGTTGAAGTTTTTTTGGTTATTTTTATTGCTATTTGTTTTTGAAAAAATCATAACCCTAGGCTTCTTTGGAAGCTAGAATGTTATTACACTTAATTTATCTTTTTTATTCTTTTTTCTGAACTAATTATACCACAAGATTTACTTTTTGCGTAGCGATAATTTCTTGCGACTTTTTAGCTTATCAAGACTTATCAAGACACAAAAAAAAGACGCCCCGACGGGGTGTCTCTACCTCGCAAATATATACTTTTCTATTTTTTCCCTTCCGTCAACTCCTCTCGGAGTTTTTTGAGAATCAGTTGCGCTTCATCACGACCACCCAGGCCAAAAGCCAATCCGCCCGCCAAAGAAATCATTGCAATCAGGCCGATGAAAATTGTGTTGACCAAGGAATTGGCCACTCCCAATTGAATAAGTGCGGCAAAGAAACCAAAGATAATAATCGCCCATTTGGAAATCGTGGCAAGTAGCGTCGCCGACATCACGCCGGCGGCGCGTGTACTCCCTTTGACGATATGATAGGCAAGGTTTCCTAAAAGAAATACCGCCGCCAAAATAACCACTGCCACGAGCACATTAGGCAGATAAAGCACAATTCGATTCAAAAAAACCGTCACTTGATCCAGGTGCATTATGTCCGTCGCTGCCATCAGAAAAACCAAAGCCAAAGACCACTTAAACAATCCGCCGATAAAGCCCGAGGGACTAAAATTAATGCCACTAGCTGATACCTCCCGTCCGAACCCAATTTTTTTCATCGCCCTGTCCACTCCCAACTCTTCAATCATTTTTGTCACTAACCGCCCCAGTGTCACGGACATAAACCAACCGACAATAAGCACAAGCACCGCACCCAAAAGAGTCGGGAAAAAATCCGCTATTTTTTGTCCGACATTCATCAGCGAAAAAGTAATCGCCTCCCCCCAAGTTTTGACATTGTTCATTTTTTTTGATTCTTATTTTTTATTCTAAAGAAGAATCTGCTTAGTCCGAAACGGGAGTCGCCTGATCGGTAACCGGCGCTGCTTGATCAGTCGGCGCTGCTTGCGAAGGAACACTCTCTCCTTCGGAAGAATTACCCGCTGAAGTATTAGTATCGGTCTTAGCCAGACCAAGATTTTCGGGAGTATTTTCAATGCCTTTGTTGATATTGCTAATCATTTTCTCCAGTTGCTTTTTGGTATCATCCGTTTTATCGCCGGAAAGTAACTCAATCACCTTATTATATTCATCCTTGGCAGCGTCTTTATTCTTATCTTTTTCATAGGCTAATCCCAAATAGAAATGCGCATTAATGTCTTTATCGTTGAGTCCGATTGCCAAACTGAAAACATATTGAGCAATTTTCAAGTCATCATCCTTTGCTCGCAGACGATACATATTGCCAAGACTAATCAGATAATCAGGATTTTTTGATTCAATTTGCACAGCCTTTGTGGCGTTTTCAATTGCTGCATCAGTTTCACCGAGCGCATCTTGAATCAAAGAAAGTTGATAATGTCCGGCAGCAAAATTATTTTTTTCATCAATCGCTTTTTGAAAATAATCTTTGGCTTCTCCAAAAAAGGCTTTCTTGTTTCCTTCGTCTTTCTGAGAAGCTCCGTCGGCAATCTTGATCTGACCCAACTTCAAAAGATAATCCGGATTATGCGGATCCAGTGCTAGCGCTTGTTTGTAGGTATCCTCAGCCAACTTTAATGAATCAGCCACATAGATGCCGGAGTTTTCATAAATCTGCGCCAAAGCTTCGACAGCTTCAACGCTGTGTCCATCCACCTTGGTGCCTTCTGCTGCCGCTGTAACGGAAAAATTTATATATTGCTTGATCTTATCGAGACTCCGCTCTCCTTCCGGTTTGAGGGCTTCCTTATTGGCAAGCATCATATAATAGACACCGGCCTTGGTATAATAGAGTCCCTCTTTACCATTAAGATTGATCGTCTTGCTCATTTTCATGATTGCGCCTTCTTGGTCTTGGTTGGAAATTCGAGCGGCACTACCGGCATAAACATCCGCCACATAAATCTTACCCAGAAAGACAAAAAGAAATGCCACTCCGGCGCTGATTAGCATAAAAATAAAAGCCAAGGCCAAAGCAAACTTAGGCGAAGCTTTGAGTGATAGCGCCAAATATCTCGGCTCTGCCTCACTTTCAAAAAGAATGACCGCGAGAGATATTATCCCCAAAATAACCGCGATAAGCAAAACACTGCCCTCCATTTTGGTTGTGAAAACATCCACAATAGCAATTGCCGCAGCCGAAAAAATACCCAGCGAATACAGCTTATTCTTTTCCTTGTCTCGGGAAATGAGATAAAAGCTGATGCTTAGATAGGACAGTGCCAAGACTACCAAGAGAATTGTTCCCAAGCTACCAATCGTGGAAACCGCTTCAAAGAAAATTCCCGAAGCTTGTGAAAAACGCAAATTATAGAAAGCCGAATTATTAAAGTTTTGCGGACGGAATAATGAGAAATCATAACCGAAAGTTGCCGGACCGGATCCAAGAAAGAAATTATGTTTAAGCGAAGCGGAGGCGATATCACGAGAAACCGCATAGTTACCATTCGCGCTAAAAGAATCAGGACTAACCTCGGCCGGAAGATTGATTTTATCAGAAATGAGCGAGAATGATCCAATCATTTTCATGATCATGATGACCACAAACAGCACCATCGGAAGCCAGACCCAATCCCTGTGCGGACGAACAATCTTGGATAAAATATAGACCAAAAACAGCACGACTCCAATGAACAATCCGGCCCAAAGCATATAACCGCTGATATTTAGGATTAAAAACAAATCGAGGACCAAGACAACGACAAGAGACCAAATCAAGGCTTTTCGCTTGCCTTTTTTTAATTCTTCATTTTCCGCTACCTTCAAAATTACCGTGGAAAGAAGCACAATCATAGCGGAAAAAAACACCCCTAAACCGGCAACGCTACCCATTAAACTCAATGGAATGAACTGCGCGACACCGGACGGAATTAGTGATCCGAAGGAAAAGCCGGTAAAAGGCACATTGAAAAATAAAAGTAATGTCCAAAGGGATAAGATGGTGCCGGAACTGATCAGGGCTGTGAGTAATAGTTTCAATCTTTTTTGATTAAAGTTGCTGACAATTAGATAATAGATAATAATCATTGCCGTCACACTCATGAAACCTCTGGATGGATCACCGAAAGCACCCCAGAAACTGTGCCAGCGATCGATGGAAAAAACAGTCGCCAGCAGATAGACAAACCAAAAGCCGACGATTGGGATATCAAGCGGAGTGCGCCGGATATTCATCTCTTCTGTTATCACGCCTTTGGCCGACCAAGAAATCAAAGCCAACAGTAACCAAAAATAAAAATAAATTTGTTTTTCAAAAATAATTCCCTGCGAAGTGACTCCGGTGAAAAAAAGCGGCAAACCGAAAACTAACATAAAAAGACTTCCTCCAATAACCTTATCCAGCACTCGCAAGATAAGTTTTGAGTCTTTATTATCTCCTGACTCTTTTTGCGAGATAACTTCGGACTCCTCCATTTGGTTCACTCTCGCCGGTTTGCGAAAAAAGTTCTCCTCCTGACTGCTCCTATTAACACCAACCTTTCGTCCAACTGATGGTACTTCCATACTTTTATTTTTATAAGAATTAATTAAACTTTTTAATTGTTTTTATTATACAAAAAAACTAAAAATGACGCAAGTGCGTTTGACGGAAAGGTTAAGATTTGCTCTCCGCTTCAGCTTTCCATGCCAAGACCTGCTTGAGATAGTAATCCACATCGGTTACCCATTTACGCACGGCTTCCGGATCATCCCAAGAACAATCATAACCGCATTTCCAGGGAATAACCATTTTCTGCGCCGTCGTCATTCCTTCTTTATAAATCAAGGCTTTAATTCTTTTAACTGTCACTTCAAACCCTTCCTTGGGAGTGGAAAAACAAGAATGCCCGTCCGAGCCCAACTCTTCTGTTTTTAGCCGAAATCCAACATAATTATAACAATCCTCCCCGTTATGCACCGGCACATGTTCACCCCAAGAGCTTTCTTTTTTGGCAATTGCGATAAACATCGCCGCCACGAGCGGATCTTCTTCGGCAATGTCCGGTGCCATTTTTTCAATCGGATAGCCATTAACCAGGCCTCTTATCTTCAATTCAAACTCCTTTTGTTTCGCGAGAATAGCATCTTCGGCTTGCTTCTTTTCCGCCTCTATCTGCGCTTTTTTATCCGCTTCGGCCTTGGCGATACTTTCCCCCAAAACACGCGCCGCTTCCTGCTCTTGCGTTATCTGAGCCAACTCTGCTTGGACTTTCGCTTCTTCCATATCTGCCAATGCGCCCGGTCCCAAATAGCGATAAATCATTGTCATCAAAAACATTCCAAAAATAAGCGATCCCACAAGCGACAAATTCCAGACCCGCACCATCCTGACTCCATGTGTATAACCACCCAGCAGATCTCCAAAATACATTCGCAAGCTGGAATATCTTTTTTTTAATTCGGAATACAACCGATCTTCCTTTTTTCGAGCAAAAGCTTGTCGAGAAGCGCGTTCTTTTCGCGAGATGACACTGTCAATCCTTTCAGTGATAAACTCGATATTTTCTCCACGCCTTTGACGCAAAAGTTCGTTTTGCGTGAAATACAGCTTGGAATCACGCGTTGTAAAATCCCGCACTCTGCCATATTTGGAAGAAAACAAAACAGAAGTGTTTTTTCGTTTCAAAATAAACCCGACTAAAGCGTAATCCAATTCCGCCGATGCTTTTTGTTTTTTGAAAATTCCATCTAGCATTTTTTTATTATAGCATAGTTTTTCTTTTTTGTGAAAAGCAGTTATTCGCTGTGCGAACCCGTACTGCGAAAATGGGACAGCCAAACTCTGCATAACAAGGTTAGTCCGCAAAGAAACATCATGATTGAAAATAATTGTCCCAATGTAACACTATCAAAAAGAACACCGATCTGTGCGTCCGGCTCGCGAAAAAATTCACCAGAAAATCGCGCCCCGGCATAGCCGATAAAATAGAACGCCAAAAATTTCCCTTGAAATTTTTTTTCATTTCTCCAAAACCAAAAAAATATAAACAAAAGCAGCCCTTCCAGGAGAGCTTCGTATAATTGCGACGGATGCCGCAAAATCGGGACAAAATCATCAGAAAAATACATTCCCCATGGCATATCAGTCGCCCGACCATATAGTTCCCCATTGAGAAAATTGCCCACGCGACCGAAAAAATAACCGGCCGGAATTGCTGGTACGACAAAATCGGAGAGTGTTTGAAAATTGATGCCATGTCTCTTCGCGAAAAATAGCGCGGCTAAAAACACTCCAATCAATCCCCCATGATAACTCATTCCATAAATTCCCACGAAGGCGCCGGTCTCAGGATCAAGCGGAGAAACAATTGCCAAGGGATGCGCGAGATAGAATGGCAGGTTATAAAACAAAACATACCCCAACCGTCCACCAATCACCGCACCCAAAAAACAAACCAGCAAAAAATCAAAAACGGTTTCTTGCTTTTTTCGTAATTTATCTTTGGCATTTCTATTTTTTTCCTCATCAATCTTTTGAAAAATATTTTTATCCTCGCCTCGCTGTAATCTTTTTTTTAGCAACTGCCAGACAACAAAAAACGCGACGAGATACATCACGGCATACCAACCGACTGAAAAAAATCCGAAGTGCATTATTTCCGGATTGATTTTTTCTGGGATATGTTGATAGAATTGTAGCCAGTTTGCCATTTTAATTTCTGCTAATTAATTTTTGTCCCGTCTTTGCTGAAATTATTTCTTCCACCACCAATGCTACCGCGAGTGCAAAGGCATGATGCCGGCCAAAGCGTGAGATATTATACTCTTCAATTTTTTCTTCGTGTTTAATTTTAACGTCTTGCCCATTTTCTGTTTTTTCGATTTCTAGGATTTGCCAATCATTTTTGCTCTCGACTGTTTCGCCAAAATAATACACGGGCGCGCTAGCTTTTTTTGCCAATTCTTTCACGCGCAAGTTATTATGATTTAAAATTACTGCGCCAGTTTTTTGGGTTTTTTTTGCAAGATAAATATATTCTGCTGCTAAATCATTCATCGTGGAAAATGATTCCAAATATCTTTGTGTGATATCTGTCACCACCGAAATTTCCGGACGGATAATTGAAAGCAGATAGCGCATATCACCGGCGCGAGAAATGCCAAGTTCTAGAACCAAGTATTCGGGAAAGTTTTTTTGCCATATCGCACGAAAAG
>Ga0268283_1000526_pt1 | contig 24533 bp, 34 predicted proteins | sample saktaG_13_FD_190140 | JGI IMG/M metagenome (GOLD analysis project Ga0268283, IMG submission 190140) | Saline water microbial communities from Sakinaw Lake, British Columbia, Canada - sak_2013_06_06_36m | ecosystem: Environmental > Aquatic > Non-marine Saline and Alkaline > Saline ... | reverse complement strand
TGAAAAAATTTTGCCTGCGATCAGGAAATTGATAAAAAATTCTGACCTGACCATGAAGATATCATCACTGTTTTTCTCAAACAGCAAAAATAGTGCCAACTGTCATTTGCGGTCATAGGAAAAAACTATTCCAAAAAGACTTTTATGCCAGCTGGAGTGATATGGACTTCAACGCTCACATGAGAAACACAGCATATCTTGATAAATCTGCGGATTCTCGTATGTTGTTTTTCTCAGAAAACGGGTTTCCCATGAGCGAATTCTTGCGAATTAAAATTGGCCCGGTGATAGTAAAGGATGAGATTGAATATTTCAGGGAAGTCAATCTTTTGGAACATATGAAGGTTACGCTTTCTATCCAGGGGCTGTCTGATGATGGCAGACGATGGATGATGAAAAACGAGTTCTTCAATAGCGATGGTAAGCTGTTGGCAAGAGTTTTGAGTAGCGGCGTTTGGCTGGATCTGTCGAATCGAAAAATTGTATCAGCACCTGATAATCTACTGGGCACACTTAATCTGTTATCGAAAACAAACGATTTTCAGGTTTTAGAGCCCTGGACAAAGAAGTAGCTGTTTCGTCTTAATTCAGGATTGTTTTAATTGACGGTATCGTAAAAAGTCCGAATACTGCGTTGCAATGCATCCTTCGTCACTGCGGCGTACGATAAGTACGGCAGACGGAACGCCGGTCCTCATGATTTTCACACCTTGCCAGCGAACTTTTTACGAAGCCGTCCGAGTTTTGACTTTTTGCCAGTTCATCAAATTTGAAATGTCAACAATGCTTGCATGTGCCCTTGATTTTCCTGACTCATTCATCCAAAAATACCTATGATAATACAGACGTACCGGTCAAATGAATTGACACATACGGTTATTGGCTTCTATATCATCGTGGTCGGCTTGTTTTTTCCAGCCAGATTTATCGGCATTGGGACCCATCTATGATGATGGTGGCATGTATCGTGGAAATTTTTTATAGCCCCCCACCCACATTTCCATCGTCTTCATCGCCCTGACCGCCCAATGAACTTCCGAGTCGTTATTTTGGCTGGTCATATTCGCAGAGATTGAAAGGGATTTGTTTTCAGCAAAAACCAAGGAAGGGCATGCAGCAGCAAAAGAAAGCGGCCAGCAGTTATGAAGACCGAAGGGCAAAGGCAAATCCAGCTTGGATCAGTACCAACCGGAAATTGAAGCCTTGTTGAAAAATGGGAGCAAGAAGAATTTTATTGCTGAACGATATAAAGTCACTCATGCTACGTTATTCAACTGGCTGAAACGGGTGGGATTGGATAAACTGGATTCCCAGCCATAAAAAAGGCAATAATGCATTGCCCTCATTTATCAGCCTTAAGCCAATTCAATGCTGCATCCTTGTCTTCGTATTTAAAGTGCCTTACTTCAGCCTGTACAAAATGATTTGCTATCTGTGGCATAATCGATAGGAAAGTGCTGCCTGTTACAGCTGCAATCTTCTTGATTTTCCTATGATGGTTCTCGACAAATTTCATATGAGATAGAAATGCTGCGAAACTATCCCATCCTGGAAAGGATTTGGCAATAATCATCAGGCCATTTAATTGGCCCTTTTCTCTGATGTAGGGATCAACTTCTTGGACTAGTTTTTCGAAATCTGTTGATTCCAAAGGGCCAACAGGCTTAAGAATCAATATCCCATCAGTTCGATTTAATTCATGTTCAAGCATAATCTCCCCCCTCTTCAATGCCAATCTAATAGGCAAATTATAATCGATTGCAGACTTTACATAAAAATAAATCGGGGCCAAGTCTTTCAACCCGGCCCCGAATATAAATGCATATCATCAACAGCAACAGCCTGTTGAATAACACCCACATGGATCAACAGAACACCCACATGGATCTACGAGATAAAAGCAGGAGCGACCAGGTTTTGAATTTGATCGGTCTCTTTTTTTCTTGCTGTCTTTTTTAATTTTTTTGTCATCTTCCATATATATCGCCTCCCTTCCTGTGAATTCAAGCGATTCAGTCTTGCTGCTGGAATCCATCAGTACATGCACCAAATCGAAAGTATCAACCAGAAAGAAAACGTCTCTTTTCAGAATGGCACGATGACTTGATATAATTGAGAGTAAGACTCAATACTGAACAAGTCAAATTGAAGGATGATTCCCTCCAATGATAATTCCCCCCTGGAATTATCCATAATTATATCAGGAAACGGGGCTTATATCGCATAGGATAGCCGTTCAGCATGGGGGGAATGCAACGATTAATTGAAGGGGAAAATTGAGTGCCTTTGCCCGTTGAAATCTTTTCTGTTATCAATTAAATTTTCACTTGAACTTGGGACTCGTTTTTTGTGGACGATCCGGACGGCCTGGGCGATAAAAATCTGGAACAAATTTTTCCTTATTTTTGTTCCTACGCTGCCCAGCATGAAGGCATGCTGAACTGGGGTCTAATCTCAATAGACCCAAGCAAAAGGAAACACCTAAGTACAATATGACACCTACAGTCAAGGAAAGCCAGATGCCGATATGTTCGCACAACATGGCCACTGCAATGATATAGAGTATCCATGGGGGGACACCAAAGGCGAGATTTTTAGCATAACTGATCACTGATGCCTCTCCGCCAGCCTTATATATCAAAACGAAAGTCAGAACAGTCACGGAAGGGAACATACTGACTAAGGCAGCTGTAAAACCTTGCCCCCTGGAACCATAATACGTGGTAAGGCTGACCACTAATCTGCCAACAATAAAATACAATAAAAATTTCAAAATTGACTTCCCATTGCTGTTTTGTCTGGGTTAGCTACCCGAAATAGGGAGAAGCCCATTTACATCGCCCGATCAGATCAAACATTATGGGTTAGGCCAATGGTGCCACGCTCCGCTCATTGAATACTTCACGGGCTATATTCAATGCGTTGATGGCCGAAGGGAAGCCTGAATACACAGCCATCTGGAGGATTACTTCAACAAGCTCTGAAGGTTTGCAGCCTACATTGAGTGCACCGTGCAGATGAACTCGAAGTTGAGGCATTGCGGTGCCCATTGCTGTAAGGGCTGCCACAGTAGCGAACTGTCGAGAACGCAGATCAAGGCCCGGTCTGGACATGACATCGCCGTATGCGAAAGAAATGATCCATTCGGATAGATCGGGTGCTATGTCTTTGAGGCTTTCAATGACGGCACCACCGGCGTCTTTGGTGATGGCAGCAAGCGTTGTGGTACCCAGATCGTGCCTACTTCTTTCATTGCTCATATCCTTCCTCCTGTGATTTGGTGAAATTGAAACTCCCTGTGATCAGCTTATTTCGATCAATGACCATAATCTTGTTGTGGGCAATGGCGTGTTTCGAATCAATGTAATTGCCCATTTATTCCATCAATCACGGTTTAATATATGCATTCAAACCAATCGTAACCGGTTTTCCGTCTACCTCTACTTTGGTTACGGTATTCCCTCGGGTACTGGCAACGACAAGCGTTTTACCGGAAGATGATGGCGTAGGTTTTTCCAGATCAATTTCTATGAAAAGTTTATTATTTTTGATTTCAACGGTCATGGCCATGAGTCTCTTCTCCAATTATAAAATAAGTTTGTAGTTCCTGTTATTGATTTTTGCTTCTTCGATTCAGAATATTCAAATCCCACATGCGTCTTCTCATCGGATGGTTCATTTTTCTGAGCATGGATTGAATGATTCCGGAAACAAATTTGTCGGCATTGATTGTTGATAAACAGATATTTTGTGCGATTTCTCCATATGATTTCTTTACCTGCCCATCAAGATGGAAACGTTCTCGAAAAATATCTGGGGCATTATAATACGACTCTGGCCATTGCCAGCCACCGCTTGATTTTCTTTTAGGGTTCCGATCCCTTTTTATAATCCCATCAAGAGTGTCAAGTTGTTCCCAGTAAATTTCCCAATCAATTGAATCCGTATTGTGCCAGTCATTTATGGACTTTTCTTTCATGTTAAAGTCTATTTTGCCAATTATTGTTCAGAAAGAGACACAGGATTGTTCATCAACACGCATCACAGACTCTTGCTGGAAAGTTTTCTTATACGCCTCCCGGATTTGTTCCACGGCGATGCTGCTTTCGTTGTTAAAAGTATAAAGCAGAATCAAGAGCTTTGTCCCTTCTTTTATGAGGGTTCCATTCGAGTCCCTGAATTGACCTTTTCCGCTTAACAAGGTCAGTCCATTTGGGAAACGGGGTGTCACTTCAGTGTTTACAAAATTCTGAAATTCATCTTCAGTTACCACGCTGTTTGGCTTTGACAATCCGAAATACAGCTCAGTCCTGGCATAAATATTTCCATGAAGCTGATGTTTACAGAATTCCTGTTTGTACCGAGTCGCTGAATGGATCTGTTGATTGGCATCTAATGCACATCCACTACTCAGAAATAATCCTGTGACAAAAAAGACGCCTATTATGAACAGCCGCAAATTATTCACAATTAGCTCCAAAAAGAAACGTCACGGTTTACATGTCCCACATGGTCTATACTCAGCCTTTATCGCCTGATCTCGATTCGTAAAAACCTCAGTACAGTTCTTGCAATTATATGCCTTGCAACTTGATTGATGAAAAACCTTCGATGACGTATTCCCATGATACCCGCCGCTCTGTGGCGTACCTTGAGTTATCGTTCCTGCAATTTCACGAAATAGGCATTGTACTTGCTGTTGGAGTGCAACTGAATTCCACTTTTCGTAAATGTAGGCTGATCCAACTCCCGAACTCTCTCCCATGATCAAAGGGAATTTTGTCACCTCCCGGGTTTAAGGCGATGAAAGCAATTTTTGTGTTTGAGGAAAGAGTATCAGCAGGTGTTGTCAAAAAACGCCAACTTAATTCGTGGTTTAGCTCCTTCTCTGCGGCTTTGATTTCATTGCATGCCCAAACAAAAAGATTGTTTTTCATATTCTACGTTTCGTCCCAACAAGAGATTATTGGCACCTCGCTGACTTAAAGGATAACCAGGTTGAAATGCAATTTTGAAATGTCAATCGTACTTGCTCATATCCTTGATTTTCCTGCCCCATTCATCCAAATATGACCCTATGATAAAGCAGACGTTCCTGTCAAACGAATTACCCACCAACCCATATTTCCATCGTCAACATCGTCCAACGTCCAGATGTGGACGATCCGGGCGGCCTGGGCGATAAAAAGATTGTTTTTTGATAAAGTCCCTACCTATCATGGATTAATCAACCATTTCTATCTGTGAATGAAAAGGGCAACCGATGCCAGAAGCAGAAAATTGCCGGCTGTCCTTCTCACGACTTGGCACTCCATTCTTTTACCAACGGCCCATCTTCACGCCACACCCAGCATGAGTTTCTCACTCTTTCTATGGCCGCCGGCATGTAAATCTCCGGATCAACCGGTTCCCGCACCATCGCACTCCAGGCCCCTTGAACCGCAGCAGGAGCCATTGCCGTCAGTAGAGCCAAGAGATGATTGCATCCCTTTGTCCCGCCCACCAGCTTCCTGACTTTTGAAGTAAATCCAGATACGATGGCCAGCCCCTTCACCGGTTTCAGCGACTCAATGGTTTCAGCACAAACATTATGGGGAATCGTAGGCATCTCCACCTCGATGTCCTCAATGACCAACTTGGGTCCTCTGACCTCCATGCGGATGATCATGTGGTGAAGGGTCCCAGGGGGATACATTTTTCCCGTAGGCCGATAAGAATCCAGCAAGCGTTCATCACGCAGGATGCCTTCGAGAATTATGGAATCTGAATCGCCTTCGTAGATGGAAATATCGATTTTCCGGGCGTGAATTTTCTGCCTTCCTGATTTATCAATTTTTATCATGCTGTCTCAGCTTCCTTGTTGGTGTGCCGTCTTGTTGAAGATGCTCCCACAATTGACATAAAAATTCCATCTGGTTTCCTTAACCAGCCCGCGTTCAAGACAATCAATCCCTTTGATCGGATGGCGTGGCTTTGCAATATTGACAAAACTGACTCTCCCCTGTCGTGTATTTCAAACTCGGTCTTACAAGAAGGGCAGATTGTCGGACCTGGATGGCTCCCGTTTCAACTTGTCGGCAGAATGGGCTGATCATAAGGTTTCGAAATTATAGAGGGGGGTTTTTCTTCGTAGAAATTACGATTGCCCCGATGTGGGAGACTGTTTATGAATTATCCCCCACAGGTCAGAATGTCAAGGAATACTAGCCCTTGACACAGCAGATAATTAATGAGATTTGATTGGAAATTCCCTCCCTGTTAGACCTTTACAATCTGCAAAGGAGTCAATGACCATGAAAGTTATCGTTTATTTCCTTGGCGTTGTGTACATCGCCATCGGCTCTATCTTTATTCTTTATACCAGAGAATACGTCGATGCATTCAAAAAATTTATCCAGAAAATTCCGCTCAAGGTTTTGTCAGCCCTCCCAGCAGTCTTCGGAATCTTATTTTTTATTTCTGCGTTGGCCACCACTTTTCCCTGGTTTTTCCGGGTAATCGGCATTATTGCAATTGTTGAGGCGTTTGTGGTTTTCACCAACCCGCATAATCTCTATAGCCGGCTGCTTGACTGGTACTTTAATTTGTCTGACAAGACGCAAAGACTGTTTGGAATCATATCAATAATTTTCGGCACAGCTATTCTTGCCTGGATCAAATAGAGCGAGCATCTGAAATGGCACTGACGAAAAACGACATTACTGGAAGTATCCGGGACCAACTTGGCTTTCCCACCAATATACTCATCCATCCAGGAAATTGTCTGGCAGTTCATATATATAACCAAGAATAAGCCTATCCTTCTGAAGGCAGAGAAATTAACCTTTTTCGAGACAATTAAATGGGAAAAAAAGACAAAACCGGCATCCTCGATGAATATCTGAAACTGAAGAACGAAATCATCTTTGACAAAGAATAAAGCAGGATGGGCAGAACCCCGTCCGCTGGCGAGGATATGATGCTGGATGCGAAACGGGTGGTGATGTTTAGATGTTCTGGTAAATTACGGGACAAGATTAATCGTGGGCGATAAAAATTATGTGGTCATTCCTTGATAAAATCCCATATGCAATTCTGATCATAATAGCCGTTTTAATGCTGCTGGCACCATTTAAACCAATGCCGCATATCGTTGAAAAACTCATAATGCTAAAAAATGGTGTGCTGACCAAACCGATAGATATTTTTGATTTGTTTTACCATTTGGTTCCTACGATATTGTTGGCTATGAAAATTGTGAGGGATGTAAGAAATTAAATAACCATTGAGGATAAACGTGAAAAAAATAGCACCTCCAAAATCCGTTACTCATCCTATATCATCAAAGATCATCGCTGGTCTTCGAAAAACCGCCGGCAGGAAGGTTGTAGATATTTCTGAACTGCGGGATGCTAAAATAAATGCCGAAAATTTAGACAAAACCGTGATTACTGAGAAACAGCTTTCACGATTAGATCCCCTGCATGGGGTTTATGTCTATGCCCAAAACAAGCTTTCCGTTATCATAGAACAGCTTTCTGATTTGCCGACTCTGTCGAAACTTACTGATGCTTACACAAACGCTGAAGATACATATATGCCTTCAGGTCCGCCGACGAGTCCGCTGACCAAATCTTATTTTACTTGCTGGGGCTTTTTCGATCTTTGCGTAGGGCTCAAAAAAGAGACTTTCGTAACAATTGCTATTGACGTTTGCAGATTCTTAAAGGCAGATACCGAATTGATAACGATTTTCGAGCATATGCAGAAATCAAGAATGGGGTTCTATGTTCATGAGGGCATTTCCGGAAAGTTTGTCAATCTGCGAGAAATTATCACACAGGAAAAAATACAGGCCATCGTACCAAGCGGATACTTGGGTGAGCCGGGGGAAATCTGGTACGCAAGGCTGATGCCAGAGCCATTCCCTCAATTGAATTATGGATACTCGGTTGTTTTTATAACCCCATACATCATTACAGAAATCCAAAACAACTCCCTTATATTTGCGAGCGAGGAAAAATGGGAAGCCTTTTTTAAGAGGAGCCGGGAAAAAACCAAAATTGAGGATAAAAAACGATCATATGAATTTCTCATGAAATACGGCTTAAACCGGCACTACTGGAATGAATACATTATTGAAGCATACATCAGCAATAGCAATGATATGATACTGCTTACCGGCTTTCCCGATATTCCATTGAGCATGCCTCATTCCAGAGAAAACAGTGATAGATACTGAAACGGTAAATTACTCGCATGTGAAGATGATAATATCCCATTTTGGAAAGGTATCCAGGAACAATATTACTTCTTGTTGGCCGGAGAAAAAATGACGATGGAAAATGCAAGACAACTGACTCTGGACGATGCTGAACCGAAAACACGGCTTCAATTTCCGGACGGTGCAATTTTGGCTGTCGGGACAAAGCAGGATAACGACGATCCCACTCACTACGGCGTTCATTTGGTCTTTACATCAGGCATCAATTCAGAACCGGAGATGAACATTCTTTTGCCCCCTCACTCCATTGACGTCTTGATCCATATTCTACAAGAACACGCAAACGAGGCCCGCTTTATCATGGGGCACGAAATGGTTGACTACCCGCCGAAGCTTGAATCTAAGAAAAAAAAGAAACTGAGTTCATCCAGCAAACGCTGAAGGATAAGGCTATGAAGCTCGAAAATCCTCTTCATCATGGTCATTATATAAAATCCGTCAAGATTTACAGCGTGCAGGTCCCTGTATATGAGGCATTGGGTAAATCCGCATACGGTATTTTATAGCCCCTGCCTTTATCCTGAGGGAGAGAAGATCTTCCTTGCCGGCCGGGTCTCATCTTAGCGACAGCATCCGCCTTTCCAGCCTGGATTCGTATCTCATTATTGCAGATCGGATTTGCGGATTGAAATCCTGAGGCAGGTTAAACGCTATCGTTGATTCACCTGAGAGATCTGGTCGTTTAAGGTCCACATATCGAAAAGAAGCCCCAGTCCCAACAGCCCTCCGGTCAGCAGGTAGACAACCGCACTGATCCACTTTTCCATGTAAAAACGGTGGGCTCCGAACAATCCAAGAAAAGTGAGCAGAATCCAGGCAATGGTGTAGTCCTTGGGGCCGGCGGCAAATCGAAGGTCCGCCTCTCGATCCATGCCGGGTATCAAAAATAGGTCGATAAGCCAGCCGATGCCCAGCAGACCGAGTGTGAAGAACCAGATAGTGCCGGTTACCGGTTTTCCATAGTAGAAACGATGGCTTCCGGTGAAACCGAAGATCCACAGGATGTAGCCGATGGTTTTGCTGTGGGTATCGCCGTTGGTCACAAATTTTTCTCCTTTAAAACGAATTGACATATACTGGTTATTTGCTTCCATATCATCATGGTCGGCTTGTTTTTTCCAGCCAGATTTATCGGCATTGGGTCCCATCAATGATGATGGTGGTTTGTATCGTTGAAATTATTTATAGCCCCCACCCCTCATTTCCATCGGTCTGCATCGTCCTGACCACCCGAAACTCAAGAATACATTCACTATCATTGAACACCGCCAAATCAGCGGCAAGTTTAAGAGTCGGCTGAATTTGTCTTGGTAGCTTCCAAGTATTCTTTTAACTTAATCCACTCTGAATTTATTTTATTCCCGTTAAAAGACAAAGACAAAATCACCCTGTCATCATCTTTGTGCCATTTATTTATATAGACATCAAATGCTTTCCTGATATCTTCAATACTTTTGCAGTGGGTCGCTCTGAAGGTTGCTTTATTTTCTCCATTACACAAACTCCTGGCAATATCCAACATTTCAAATTTGTAAGGAATCTGGAATCTGTGTAACCAAGAGTACTGAAAATCGTTTAACAATCCTGTAATTGATAGCTTTGGTAGTTTGGCAAACTGGCCTTTTGTGATCTCGTTCATGGCCGAACTAGTTATTTCAGAAATTGGTTTCATTATTATATCCTGAATCTGCTCATCGCTGTTTTATGTGGATTAGCTACCTGAAATATCGAGGTGTCAATATCGGTTTGCAAACCAGACACGATAATCATGTATGTGGTGGGCATTATCTGAGTTCTCATCAACAGCAGCAGCAATATCAGCTAACGGAATATCAAATCTACTTTGCTCGGATTTGCATGAAACAATAACGCCGTAATGATCATCAACAAGTTTGACACTGAAAATTTTGAGTTTCTCCCCCTGCCTGATAGGCAATTTTCCCTGATATTCCTCAACAACACTTTCAAAATGGAATTTCATATGCTTTTCCAGATAGTTCCCCCATGTTTTCATAATCTCACAATCGCTACTGTTTTTTGCAGAATTGACAACTGCCTGAATTCTTTTGCCCTCTTCTCCCACTCCGATCCATCCAAAGCGATTTTCCAGTTCATTTCTGATTTTATCGGTATCTTTTTTGGAGTCACGCTCATTTACCAGTTCGACATCTGATGGAAATAAATACATGGAAGCCCAATCCAATCCGTCAGCCTCACATTTTACGATATACTCTTCCGACATTTCTTTGAGTGTGATACTGTCCCAGGCGATGTCTATTATCGTCTCGCCGTTTTCATCTTCGTCGATGTCAATTATCTTTCCCTGCCATCCGCTGAGATCAAATTCCGGGTCATCAGGACACAGAATTCCTTTCTTTACCTTCACACTTTGACCTGTTTTCAACTTCATTTTAACCTCAATGCAGCATTATTTACATGCCCAGTGCCGTCCAGATCGCGGAATCTGATGTTGATTGTGAGCTTGAATGGGTTTCACTCAATGGGTTTGGCAGCATTAAGCATATCCTTGATGGCATCCATTGCTGTGTATTTGGTATTTCCCTTCCAATGCTCGATAGCAGTCTTTTGACGTTGTGCCAATGCAAATCTCAGTGAGTTAATCCCATTTTCATAGAAATTGAATGGAAATCTTTCAATTTCTGGCTCCGGTTCATTGACCAATTTTTGGATATAATGCTCAAATTCTATAAATCTACCTATTTCACTTTCTGCTTTGGATTTAATATCCGTTAATTGTTGGATAATTTCATCAGGATTTCTAACCATAACATCAGATCTCTCAAATAAATAATCAATGCTTTTGATCGACCTAATTTCTTCTATGTCAAACAGTCTATTGATCATCGTGATATCTGTAACTGAAACATTATTTCTCGAAAGGTACTGATCAAAGAAAACGATTGCCTCTAAAGCACGCTCAATAGAACGTAAATTTAAAACCAATTCATCTTTTCCTTTGAATATAAATTCTCCAATAATTATAAGTTCTTTCTCTGGAGGTTGATTTGAAAATTGAATTTTTCTGGCTTCTGCCACATAAAGCCAAACCCATCTGTTATGTATGGGTTCATGGTCAATGCATTGAAGTTTGATAAATTCATTTATCAGTTCGACCTTATTTTTCACATTGTAATGTACACGGATAGGTTGAAAGATTTCTCCTGTTGTCGTGAAGGCAAAGCTTATTTTGGCTGCATGTGTTATGGGTGATGAAGTTTTCTGATGTATTGCATGAGACGATTTGCTTTGTTTGGTTTTCTGCCTTTTTCTCAATTTCCTTGGTATGGATGTCATAGCCCACCTTCTTGATAAACGACATACTTCCGCAGGTTCTCTTCGTGAGCCCAGCGGAATCAATTTGTTGAACGGTTTGCATTACAGTCAAGTGGGCGGGTGTTTTTTCCGCACATCCTTGTCAAGCCTGATGTTAGTCCTCCTTTTCAAGACAAAACTTCACGATACTTTCCGCATGGATAGCTGTTGTGTTTAGAAAAGGAATTCCGAATTCGTCTTTGTTGAGTATTAAGGGCAACTCGGTACAACCAAGTATCACGGCATCAATAGAATGCCTGTCTATCATTTTCTTTACGATTGACAGCAACTCTTCCCTGGTCGAATCTTTAATAATTCCCAGTTCGATTTCAGAAAATAGCCTATAATGGATAAGCTCCTGATCTTCCTTCTCGGGTACGATCACAGCCATTTCTTTGTATTCAAACGGCTTCTTGTAAAAGTCCGATTCCATAGTGAACCTTGTACCCAATAAACCAAGTTTTTTAAGACCTCTTTTTTGAGCATTCATGCAAGTTTCTTCAATAATGCTCAACATCGGTATGGGTGACCTTGATCTAACTTTATCGAACACGATATGGGGAGAATTGGACCCGATAACGGCAAATTCAGCACCTGCCTTTTGTAATGAAATCACTTTTTCAAGGAGCCATTCCGTGAGATTTTCCCAATCGCCGGCTTCAAGTATCTTCATAAGACTGGATAGATTGGCACTGTAGATGATGATTTCCGGGTAGCCCAAAACTGCTTGCCTCTCATGAAAAGCACTGATAATCATTTTGTAGTAGTCAACGGTAGATTCTGGTCCGATGCCACCAATAATCCCAATCTTTTTCATTAAAATCTCCTTGCCTGAGGGACTGACCTAACAAGTAGTTAAGCCATTTCTGTATATAATTTGTTTTAAAGATCATGACTTCAGTCAAAGTATGATGATCAGTGTTTATTTCCCTCTATTTCTTTCCTGCCGATTCACCCTCACTCTCAATTCCTTACCTGCCTTAAAAAACGGCAATTTCTTCGGCTTGACTTTTACTTTTTCCCCGGTTCTCGGATTCCTGCCGGTATAGTCCTCGTATTTCTTGACATAAAAACTGCATAATCCCCGGACCTCCACCCGGTCTCCACGGGCAAAGGCTTCTGACATTTTATCAAAAATGAGATCAATCACGCCCGCGGCTTCAGCTTTAGATAGATCCGTCTGTTCTTTTAGAATAGAAAACAATTCCAACTTGTTCACGGTTTCCTCCAATATGAATTTGATCCTTCCCCTTTATCCATTTGGCGGAATAATGTCAATTTCAAAACCTAATTGTAACGACGACAATAAAGTCATTAAAAGGGTTTATCAATACAGCACGTGTTCTGTCATAAATATTGGAGTATGAAGGAAGGGAATTTCGTCACTGGTCCATTTATTGACAGGAAAAGAATCATGAAAACGCTGTGCAAAAAGGCAGGCGTTAAATATTTCCGCTTTCATGCACTTCGACATTCCGGGGCCTCAATCATGGATGGCAACAACGTGCCCATTGGCTCAATTCAGAGAATTCTGGGACACGAGAACAGATCCACAACTGAAATTTATCTTCATTCAATTGGAGAGGCTGAGCGATCGGCAATAGCCGTTCTTGAAAAGGTTCAACAAAAGTCTCACACGGAGACGAAGTAAACCTTGGCCAATTTCATAACTACTTGATTTTATGGTGCCCCCGGGGTGAATCGGACACCCGGCCAATGGTTTAGGAAACCATTGCTCTATCCACTGAGCTACGGGGGCAAAAAGCAGGAACAAATCCAGAAGGGTGGCACGGCTGAAACAGCGGATCACGGAATCAGCGGCACGAAATCCTGTTGCAGAAATAGCAGAAAGTGGCGCTGGATTCAAGAGAGAATAATAAAAAAGCGGGTAAGCCATTGGCTGTCCCCGCTTTGATCTCATTATCTGGTCGGGGCGAAAGGATTTGAACCTTCGACCCCTTGAACCCCATACAAAAAAAGCCGTTTTTCACCATTTTTCACCCCCCTTCATTTTATCAAAAAAATGCTTGATTTTATTCTTAAATACCCCTATATTTCTATTCAACACATTGCACCATTTTTCACCCTTATGAGTGCTTATCTTGTACCCCGTTTTGTACCCCGTTTTTGACGATAAGAGGCTATAAATTATGACACTTACCGATTTACAGGTACGAAAATTGACCCAAAAAAAAGCCCGTTTTGAGATTTTGGACGCGAACGGGCTATATATTCGGGTTATGCCGACCGGAAAAAAGTCCTGGGTGTTTCGTTATAATTTTGAAGGAAACCCGCGACGGGTGACCCTGGGGGCCTACCCTGCCCTTTCCTTGGCAGAAGTACGGGAAAAACATTCCCTTGCTTCACAGGACATTGCAAAAGGCATTGATCCGGGCATTAAAGCGCAAGAAGAAAAGGCCAAACGAAAGGCCGCACCAACATTTCAAGACCTTCTTGAGGAATTTTGGGAAATCGAGTTGAACGTCAAAAAATCCGGGATTCAGACAAGAAAATTACTTGAAAAAAATGCTTTGCCTACGTGGAATAAACGAAAAGTTGCAGACATAAAACGGCGTGACATTGTGATTTTGCTTGATGGAATCCGGGCACGGGCGCCGATTGTTGGGAACCGGGTTCATGGCGCTTTGAGCCGCCTTTTCAATTTTGCAGCCGAGCGCGGGGTTATTGATGATTCACCTTGCACCAGGATAAAAAAAATTCATGAGCAAGGCCGTAGCCGTATTTTGTCTGATGATGAAATCAAGATGTTATGGGCCGCCTTAGACATGGAAAATAAAGCAGTGGACATTTACAGGCTTTCCAAACTGGCCTTAAAAATGATCCTGTTGACCGGGCAGCGACCGGGCGAAGTTGCCGGAATGACCTGGGCCGAAATTGACAACGATTTATGGAGCCTACCAGCCGACCGCACGAAAAACGGCGTGGAAAACAGAATACCATTGAATATGATGGCATTGGAAGTCATTGAACAGGCGCGCGTTTATTCGGGGGATTCGCTGTATGTTTTTCGATCTTCCCATAAATCTGATGCAGCGATGAGCCGACATGCTTTGAGCCGGGCAATTTCACGCCATTGGTTAGAAATCGGCTTTCAGGAAGCATTCACCCCCCATGATTTACGGCGAACCCTTAGAACCCGCCTTGCAGAAATCGGCGTTTCTGATGTGGTTGCAGAGCGCGTTATGGGCCATAAACTGCAAGGTGTTTTGGGGATTTATAACCGGCATTCATACGATGTTGAAAAACGTAATGCCCTTTTGTCCTGGGAAAATCGTTTGCGTGAAATCCTGGGACTTTCCGAACCCGTTTCAAACGTCATTCAATTGGGGGCGCGGCGTGGATAAAAAAATAAAAAATGATTCGGCGTATGATGAAATATACAATTCCAAATACTTTGATTCATATCCCGGTGATGATCTTAATACAGCATTTGAAGTACTATATGGAGACGGAATATCCAATTATTGGGATAATTTTCCTTTCACCCACGAACAGGCATTTGAGATAAGAAAAATTTTGGAAAGAAAATTTAATTCTCAAGAGATAATACGATTCATCTTGAAACTTCGTTTCATACTTGAAGGCGCTGTATGTTTGCTTAATCAGCCGGATTATAAAACCTATAAAAACGACCGGAAATCAATGCTTGCTGTTCTGGAAAAAAGCAGCGGACTATTAGACGCCATACGACAAGGACATGGAATTTACCGAATTTCAAACTTTTCGTCTCTGCTCGAAGATAAACATGGGGAAATAGGCCTTGAATGTCAAGATTTGGCCGTTACTGTTGGTAATTTATTGAGTATTCTAATACGAAAAATCAAGAGCTTTGACGAATTAAATGAGCGGCGTATTAAAGGAAGGCCGACAGCCGACAACAAAGGAATTATTGCCGAGATAGCCAGTATATGGGAAGAATGCTTTAAAAAGAAACCGACTAAGACGACCGGCGGGCCGTTTGAGGCAATTGTGGGAAAGGTACTTGAATGCCTTAATCTTCCCTATGTATGCCCACAAAGAAAAATCAAAGAAGCTTTAAAGAAAAAAAAACAAAACTGAAATAATTATTTCCCTTTTGTGTCTGTTTCATAGCTTTGCCTTGAAATAGAATGCCTGTCAATGAGTAACTTGACGGGCATTTTTATTTTTAAGGGGGACACATGAACAAAAGAATAATTCGAAAGCCGGAACTTTTTTCAAAAATTGGTTTATCAGATTGCACGATTTGGCGAATGGAAAAGGCCGGGCGCTTTCCTCAGCGGATTCAGTTGGGCGGAAATTCGGTTGGATGGTTTGATGATGAAATTGACCAATGGCTTTCAAGGAAAGCATCAGACCGGGCTGAAAGCCGGATGGTGAAATGATGCAGGCCGGGCAGCAGATGACACAAGCCGAAATCCGGGAAGAATGCGAGCGAAAGGCCGAACAGGAAAAGCTTTCTTTTTGTCCTGGGGATCAGTCAGGCGCGGAAGCCGGGCCGGATGAAATTGATGATCCTGAATTGTGGCCGGAACTTGATCCGGGCGCGATTCATCCGGGATTGATTCAGGAACTTATCACGGCAGCGACAGTGAAGAGTGAAGCAGCTTCGGCGGCAATCCTGGGAACATTTTTAACCCGGTTATCGGTTGAGGTTGGAAGAACCCCATTTATGATGATCGGCGATGGAAAGCAGCACGTCAATTTATTGGCAGCTATAGCAGGGCCTACAGGGGCGGGCCGAAAAGGAACGAGCGCAAAGCCAGTCGAAAGGGTGTTTGCACTGGCAGCGCATGACTACATTCCAGCACGGGTGACACCTGGGCCGCTTTCCAGTGGTGAGGGATTGATTGATGCCGTCAAAGATCAGGTTCTAAAATGGGAAGTGGACAAAAAATCCAAAGTTGGGGAATGGGTTATTGTTCATCCAGGGATTGACGACAAGCGTTTGTTTGTCCTGACTGAAGAACTTTCAAGCGCATTGCAGGCGATGGCACGCGAGGGGAACACGCTATCATCAATTGTTCGTCAAGTATTCGATAGCGGAAATCTGGAACCATTGACAAAATCGAGCAAGATCAAAGCGACAGGGGCGCACATCGGGATTTTAGGGCACATCACTATTCACGAATTAAACGGACTTTTGCAGGAATGCCAGATTCACAATGGGTTGATTAACCGGATTTTATGGTTTTGTTCTAAACGTCAAAAAATTTGTCCATTTCCTGAGCCTATCCCGGATAATATTCTTCTCGGCTTTCAATCGGAAATCAAGAACATCGTTCATTTTTCAATCAAGACAAATGAAATCCGCTTATCTGAGGAAGCACGGGCGCTATGGGAAGAATTTTATCCAGGGCTGTCAGAAAGCCGGGGCGGATACATGGGGGCTGTCCTTGAACGGGCGCCAGCATTGGTTTTAAGATTGGCCATGCTTCATTGTCTTGTGGATCAGGTTGGACAGATCACACCGAAGCACCTTGAGACGTCAATCATGGTTTGGGACTATTGCGAAAAATCCGCCAGGTATATTTTCGGCGATAAAGACATTAAAAATCCGCTTGCTAAAAAGATTCTGCAACTGCTGACAGGAAAACCCATGTCATTGACTGAAATCTATACCGGGCTTGCGAAGCATTTTGAAAGCAGAGCGATTCAAGAAACAATGAAATCACTTCTGGAACGGAACAAGGTTTTCGTAAATAGTCAAAAAACGCCGGGCAGATCAAAAACAATTTATGGACTTGTAAAATAAGAAGGTATGGAAAAAGCGTATTATGCGTAAAAAGGCCACCATCAACAGTTTACAGCGCGCAAGAAGGGCGCAAGAAGGGCGCAAGAAGGGTATGGCCGAAAACACCAGGGGGCTTAATGCGCACTTAATGCGGGCTTAATGCGCAAGATAACTACCTGATAATAGACTTAATACGCTTTATACGCTTTTTTCATAAAGCCATAAAAAAATAGAGGATAAAAATGGACAATATTAAATGGTTCAAGATTGGCAATTCCCATAAAAAACGGCAGATCAAATTGAACTACCGGACGGTTGGTTACGATGTGGACACCAAAGAGGTTTTTTTAAGTGCTGATGCCTTTGGAGGTGAAACACGGAATTTCATTTGCATGTCAGCCGATGGAATCAAGCTTGTGTATGCTTACGGGTGTTTATTTTGCCCTGCAAGTTGGTTGAAAAGAGAATTTCCGGGCATGGCTGAGGACATAGACGCGATAACGTCAAAGGTTGTCAAATTTGCAGGGGAAATAAAGAATTCTATTTTGTCTTGCAGCAGTTAATTATTGTTTTTATTCACTAAACCCATGAAAGGGGAAAACACCTTGAAAGAAACACCAGAAACCACCGGAAGCGATTTAGCCGCGGCACTATTCAAGGCACAGATCACTATTAGAAATCTGAAAAAGAAAGTAACAGAGCAAGATAAAACCATTGATTACCGGGTACAGCAGGCGCTTGCAGATTTGGGGAAAGACGAAAATCATAAACAGGCACACCTAAATGCAATCCAGGCACGCATTGACATCTTAAGGCCAGTATTGGATTTGATGGAAACAAAGGCCGGGGATTTGGCAGCAGGCAGGCAGCTTATAGAGAAAATCCGTCATAGCCTTTATGACATTTCATGCAATCTAAGCGACTTCTTTTCGGATTACAAGATTCACGAATCAATTGAAAAAGACTTACGGGTTCTTGCAGGCGAGATGCAGCAGGGCGCGACAGCGTTTCGGAATATTTTGGACGGCACGAATCACCCACAGATTGAAGGCTGAAAATGAACATTGTTGAGCTTTTACAGCAAGACGGCATTCATCCGGTTGACGTGGGCCGCGGTGAATTTCACAGTCCTTGTCCATTTTGCCAGGGCGTGGACAGGTTCAGCAGTTGGCCGGAACGCTGGAACAGTAACGGCATGAATGGCGGGGGGCGCGGTTGTTGCCGTCAATGTGGTTGGAACGGGGACGGAATCAGCTACCTACAGAAACGCCGGGGGCTGTCTTTCCGGGATGCCGTCAAAGTCCTGGGGGTTGATCCGGGGCAGATGCCGGAACGATCAGCCAGGGCATGCAGCCGGGCATGGCAGCCAGCAGCACCAGGGGCAGCATGGCAGGCACAAGCCGGGGCCTTTGCCTTATCATGTCAAGAACAGTTGCAGCGTAACAGCGGGGCTATGGCATGGCTACAGGATGAACGGGGGTTATCGGTTGAAACGATCAGCCGGGCCGGATTGGGTTGGAACAGTCAAGACAAGTATGCAAGCCGTTTATCCTGGGGGTTGCCGGAAGAAATCAGCATTAAGACGGGCAAAGCAAAAAAGGTATGGCTACCGGGCGGGCTGATTATCCCGTTGTGTGATTCAGCCGGACAAGTTGTCAGAATCCGCACCAGACGCAGCGAGCCGGGCCAGGGCGCGCGTTATGTGGTTGTTTCGGGTTCAGACATGCAGGCCATGACACTATGGACAGATCAGGCAGCCGTGGCCGTGGTTGAATCCGAACTTGACGCCTTACTCGTTCTACAGGAAGCCGGGGAACTGATAGGGGTGGTTGGACTTGGATCAGCCGCGATGAAGCCGGATGAACTCTTGCACCGCCGATTGATGGCAGCCGAACGGGTTCTTGTTTGTCTTGATGCAGATCAGGCAGGGGCGCGGGCAGCTTGGGGACATTGGCGGATTTATCCAGGGTTCAAGCGATGGCCGACAATCAAGGGTAAAGATGCCGCCGAGCAATGGCGGGCCGGGATACCAGTTAAGGCGTGGATTCAAGCGGGGTTATCATGATTACATCAATTCAAGTTTATTCGGATGTGGGGCCGTGGGGTGATTGGGAACCATTTATCAGGGCCGAAATGGAACGGATTGGAAAACGCTAACAGTTATTTTGAAACCATTAAGCATGAAGCCGCGAGGCGAAGGGAGAAAGAACGATGAATTTATCAGAAGTCTATTCAATGATTCAGGAACTTGAAATGATCGCCGGGCTACCAAAGACAGCCGACTTTTTCACGGGCGAGCTTGAAAGCACACAGCGCGAAGTCATGGCGCTTAACATGTCAACACATAGGGCGCGGCTGTCCGAACGGCTGAGGGCGCTCAGGGAGAGACAGGCGGCATGGTTGAGGCGAGAGACACCCCCCCACCCATGCCGGCAAAGATCTTCAGGAACCTATGATCCGTTAACCGAATAGGTTGCCGCGTACGCATGAAGCCACAATCAAAACTTTTATGGGGGAAATGTTATGCCAGGCAGGAAACCAATACCAACAGCTTTAAAATTATTGCACAACAAGAGGCGAATCAATAGAAACGAGCCAACACCGGAAGCCGGGACACCTGAAATTCCCGAATGGCTGAAGGCTTTCCCCTTGGCCGTTTCAGAATGGCAGCGAGAAGCCAGGCAGCTTGAAATCATGGGCGTTTTAACGCTGGTAGACGTGAACGAATTTGCATGGCGGTGTTACATCGGATCGGCGATGCAAGAGCTTGCAGCGGATTTACAGGCCGAGGGGCGCACACTCAAGCCAGTTGTCGGCGAAGATGAAAACGGGCCTATTTATGGAAGCCCGAAAACGAACCCGAAAGCCGTTCAATTGGCGCATCTACTCACAGAATACCGGCAGATCGGCGGGTTGTTTGGCTTTGATCCGGCGAGCCGCTCAAAATTGGTGATTACACCAAAAGCGGAACCGAATTCACTTGAAGCATTCAGGAACCGAAAAAAGGTGAAATAGAAAAAAAATGGAATTTTAAACAAAAAAACAAAGACACAGCCAGCGGAAAACACGAAGCCGGTTTTGTCCTTCATTGAAGCCCGTTTTTCTCTTTGTCCTGGAGAAATCGGGTTTTTCGGTTAAACATAGTTAAACATTTCCCTTGACATGGTTAAACAGATAAGTTAAACAATGTTTAACGGTTAAACAATAATGCAAGGGGGGAATCATGAAACCAGTTGAAATTTTAGTTTTGCACCGGGCAAGGATTCAACAGCTTTTTTCTGAAACGGGATCATGGCCGAAAACCTACGAAACCATGAAAAACGAGTTTTCCGAATTTGCCGGAATGAGCCTTGCGACTTTCAAGCAGTATTCACCGATTTTGATTGAGTTAAACAAGCAGTTAAACAATGAGGAACGGTTAAACAGTGGGTTAAACAACGATGCCGAGTTAAACACGGTTAAACAAGAACTTGAGACAGTTAAACAAGAGTTAAACAGATTGCAAGAGTTAAACACCGGGTTAAACATCCAGGTTAAGCATGAAACAGTTAAACACGGGTTAAACATTGCCGGTTGGAGTATTCAGGAATCGAAAGGGTATTTCAGGGCCTTCAGAAAAATGGGCGGAAAGATGCAGGCCGTTTACCTGGGGAAAAATCTTGACGATGCTGAACAGAAGATTCAGTCGAAACAATCACAAATCAGGGAGGTAACAGCAGCATGACACCCGAACAAAGAACCATCATCATGCAGCTTCGGAGCGTATTATTGAGGCGCTACGATCTTGACAGAGAAGAGGAACAGTTACTTGCGGCGCTTGATCCGGCACCAAAGCGGCGGAGAACCCCAACCCTTGAAGAGATGCGGGCAGGAATCAGAAAAGCATGTGGGGAGGGCGAACGTGGAAAAAAGAGGTGAGTTTTTGAAAGAGGCGGCGGCGGGGTGATCCGGGATAATTGATTTTTGAAAACGAAATTCAAAAAAGGGCTGTATCCTTCAGGGTATGGCCTTTTTGTTTGGAAACGGCGATAACGGGCCGGGTTGGGAATCTTGACAATCCATCTACCATTTTGAATTGGTGGACTGACAAGATTCATCCTTTCGCTTAACCGGGGCCGGGGGCGATCAAAGGTCTTTCCGTTTTTCTTTTTGTTTATCAGCAGTTTCCTTGATCCATCTGTCGGATATAAGAGAAAGCGTTGATGTATTTATATTATTAGAAAACTTACTTAGCGACAACGATCCCGATTGATCTTTCAGCCTGCAAGAAACCTGATTAAATGAAGCCCCCATTGCATTGGTTACTACACTGTTGTCACATCCAATTGTAGGGTATTTGTTTTTTACGGCTTCCAGGATATCATCAAAATATCTTGGGTCGAAACTAAACATAAACACGTCAAGTTTTCCTTCATAAAATTTAATAATAACAGGACCTGAATCATCATATTTGCCCCTTACACCAGCAATAGTAATGTTGTTCAAAGGCAATTTACCCACATTTCTTTCAATTTCTTCCTTTGTCATCCCAATCTTAAGCCCCTTAATTTCAATCACTTCTATATCTTCACAAAATAATATGGCGGGAAAAATAACGGCTGAAACCGTCAACGCCATGAGCAATGAAACGATTAATCTTTTCATAATCTCTTTTCCTTTTTTTTACCATTCACCACGCGGAAAGCGGCTCTTTGGTAACGATAAACCGGATTTGCTGGTTATCAGCTTCAAGCACTTGGATTATCCAATTCTGGAAAACGATGGTGTTTGATGTCTTCAGATCGTACTGAACATGCTGATAAAAAGCTTGTCGAGCCGCTGAGTATTCTCTTTTTACATAGCCAAATGGATCTGCTCTGATGCCGTATTCTCGATAAGCAATAAATAAAATATCACCGGCCCTGCCAGAATAAATCAATTCGCTTTCGATTATAGGCGTATAATCAACGTCCTTTTGAATTTCATCGCCTCTTGTATATACGTGGGCTAAACACCCGACTTGAACCATTTCAGAACCCACAACCGCAGTTTTTTCTTCGGAAAGAATTGCGGTTGACCGCTGCGTACATTTCGAAGCCCACCTTCCCCCGAAGCATGAAGCCATCAACGGAAGCAATAAAAGCAGCAACAGTATTTTTCGAGTCATGGCCTTTCCTTTCACGATTTTTGTGCAACATAAATTTTAAAACTGGATACTACCCTGTATGAATTTCAGCATTTTCTGTCAACAATAATAATCGAGTCAGGGTTTTTCATGGGGATCAGATCACCGGGTTGAGATTGGGGCACCGTGGGGCGCAAGGTGACGTTTTCAGGGCGTGGGCCTTATGAGGTGACAAGGGCCGGGAAGCGAACAGCAGCAGGACAAAGAAGGATTTTTCCCTTGTCTTGATAATTATCAGTACGAAATTCAGCCGGGAAACTTCAGCATTTGAAATGCCAAACTTCAGGAATTGAAATCCGAAAGGGCAGCCGGGGCGTAGCATCACCCGCGCGAGGAAGGGAACAACGATAATAACCGTAATTCCGGGTATTATATAAAAGCATCACCCGTGTACGATGGAACCACCGCTTAGAAGTGGGAAATCCTCACTTCTAAAAGGGAACAACTATCCAGGGGGACTTATTGTCCTGCTAAGTGATCCGCACCGGGGCCGGGAACCGGGCCGCAGATACAGCTTGAACTTTTCTTTTTGTCCTGAAAAAAAAGAGGCGGATTTTATTTTCAAAGGGCCTTTGATCTTGTACCCCGTTTTGTACCCCGTCAATTTTTCCAATAAAAAAAGGCTACGATTTTAACCGTAACCTTATGATTTTATTGGTCGGGGCGAAAGGATTTGAACCTTCGACCCCTTGAACCCCATTCAAGTGCGCTACCAGTCTGCGCTACGCCCCGACTCTTTTGACTTATTAACACGATGAAAGGCAGACTGTCAAGCATTGCCGGCAATTTTTGATAAATGGGAGAAAAATAACGCCAACGCCCCAACCATCAATGGTCATCTTTGCAGGCTCACTTAGGCCGCTGGCAGATAAGGCGTCATATCCTGAACATATTCGGTAAGCACGTTAAATCCGCCGTTTTTCAATGCGGAAATGGCCTTTTCCCCGTCTCTGGACGGAACCCGCATGACCAGGTGATAGATTCCGGGATATTTTTTATCCGGCCAGGCAAAAATACTGCGGATATTGATCTGAAGATCCTTCAGAATCTTGGAGATCTCCGCCACATAGCCGATACGGTCATATACCAGGACCGTAAACCGGACGCTTTCCTTATCAATCCCGATAGCTTCGAGCAATATGCCCATGACATCCGTTGTGGTAATGATGCCGACAAGCTTGTCTTCCTCCATAACCGGAAGCGCGCCGATGCGATGTTCCTGCAGGACAAGGGCAGCCCGTTCTATGGTGGTGGCCGGCGTAACGGAAACATATTTCTTGATCATGATCATGTTCACCGTGACTTTTGTCAGCAGGTAATTCAGTTCATGAGTGCTCAGGGTTGTGGCCGGTGAGGCCCAGTTTTGTTTCAGATCCCGGTCAGAGACCAGACCCAGCAGCTTGTTTTTTTTGTCCACAACCAGAAGATGGGCGATCCGTTTTTCATTCAGAATCTCCATCGCTTCCACCAGGGTGGTTTCGGGGGAAACGGTAACCAGATCAGTGTGCATGACGCGGCCAACATACATCGGATTATCTCCTTTTTTGAATAGAAGGGAAGTTATCGCAAAGCATGGATGCGATGCTGTCCTGTTTTTTTGTATTAAGATAAACCCTGCTTGGGTGTCAAGAAAAACCGTCGGCAACAGGATAAAGAATGCCGATCCAAAATTGATATTGACACAATATGCGATGAGGCTTAGATTTTAAATAATAATTGGAAATATACCGAAATGACGGCCTTAAAATATTCGGCTGAGCCCGAGATCATCGGATTTCTCTGCAACTGGTGCGCCTATGAGGCTGCCGATTCCGCGGGAAGATCCCAAAAAGCATACCCGGCCAACTTAAAAATCATTCGGGTGATGTGCTCCGGCAGAGTGGATCCCTGCTTGATTCTTGAAGCGTTTCATCAGGGCGCGGACGGCGTGGTCCTGATGGCATGCCGCAGGGGAGAGTGCCATTATAAGACCGGCAACATTCAGGCGCTTAAGCGCCATGTTCTGCTGGTCGCAACGCTTCAAACCCTGGGTATCGAAA
>Ga0268283_1000525_pt1 | contig 24538 bp, 23 predicted proteins | sample saktaG_13_FD_190140 | JGI IMG/M metagenome (GOLD analysis project Ga0268283, IMG submission 190140) | Saline water microbial communities from Sakinaw Lake, British Columbia, Canada - sak_2013_06_06_36m | ecosystem: Environmental > Aquatic > Non-marine Saline and Alkaline > Saline ... | reverse complement strand
TTAGTTATTTATCGGTATCATACCCAAAAACTATTTTACGGTGATTAAATGCAACTACTTGACGGTAAAACCCTCGCCAAAAAAATCGAAGAAAAGGTTTCATTTGAAGCCAAAGAGTTCAAAAAAATGACAGGACGTGTTCCGGGTTTAGCCGTTATTCTCGTCGGTCACGATCCTGCGAGCCAAGCCTATGTCGGGATGAAGAAAAAAGCGTGTGATCGTGCAGGTTTTTATTCGGTAACCCATGAAATGCCCGATGATATTTCGCAAGAAGCGATTATTAAAACCATTGAAATGATGAATCAAAATCCCAATATCGATGGTATTTTAATCCAACTTCCCCTCCCTAGTCACATCGATACCACTAAAATTCTCGAAGTAGTTGCCCCGTCCAAAGACGTGGATGGTTTTCACCCTTTTAATGTGGGTCGCTTGACAACAGGATTGGATGGATTTGTCCCCTGCACTCCATTGGGAGTTATGGAACTTTTGAGTGAATACAACATTGACCCCAAGGGAAAAAATGCCGTCATCGTCGGTGCCTCCAATATTGTCGGCAAACCCATGGCAGCGCTACTGCTCAATGCCAATGCAACCGTCACCATTACCCATATCCATACCAAAGATTTACGTTCACATACGCTACAAGCCGATATGCTTTTTGTGGGTGCCGGAGTCATTAATCTTATACGCGAAGATATGGTCAGCGAAGGGTGTGTTGTTGTTGATATTGGTATCAACCGTGCAGAGGATGGTCGTTTAGTCGGTGATGTCGATTTCGATGCGGTTGCCCCTAAAACATCGTATATTACCCCTGTACCGGGTGGAGTGGGTCCCATGACCATCAGTATGCTCCTCTCAAATACTCTAAAAGCAGCCCAAAATCACGGAGAAGAATTTTAAATGAAGAAAAAAGTAATCAACAGCCTACACAGTGCCTATAAATTTTCTAACTCATGGACAGGAACGATTCTTATTGTACTCTTTGTTATCTTTTTTATCGCTCAAGCATTTAAAATCCCCAGTGGCTCCATGAAAGATTCACTCCTTATCGGCGATCATCTGTTTGCCAAAAAGTTTGCGTACGGAATTTCTACTCCACACCTCCCCTTTCTGGAAATTCCCCTTATTCCGGGAACAGATGGGCATATTCTAAACGGTGATACCCCTAAGCGTGGTGATATCGTTATTTTCCGCTACCCTAATGATACAAAAATGCACTACGTTAAACGATGCGTTGGATTACCTGGGGATGAACTGTTTGTGATGGATAAAATCCTTTATCTTCATCCGCATGAGGGTAATGAGTATGCGCGAAAAATGTTTGCAAACTACGAATTAACTGACGTAGACGGCAAGCTTTGGATTAAAGATCCTTATACGAAAGAACACGAAGGGATTCACCACGACGATCATATTATCGACAATGGTATTTATCCCACAGAAATATTTAATACAGGGCATATCGTTGTTCCCGATGGGCAATACTTCATGATGGGTGACAACCGTGACCACTCCAATGACAGCCGTTTCTGGGGAGCTGTTCCGTACGGACTTATCGAGGGGACACCGTGGTTTGTCTATTTTAGTATCGACGATAATTATAAAGTGCGATGGGACCGTATCGGCAAAACACCGCATGATTTAGAACAAGGTGATATTTTAAAAGGCGCACAGGATCAACGAATTATCGAAGACGCACGAGACAATGAACTCTATTGATTTTTTGCCTATCGTAGCTTCGATAATAGCCCTACTTATCGCTATTATCGGTCATGAGATCATGCACGGTTGGATTGCACATAAGTATGGTGACAATACGGCAAAAAGCATGGGGCGACTCAGTATTAACCCACTGGTTCATATTGATCCAGTGGGGTCTATTCTCGTCCCTGCTATGACCTATTTTATCCCTATGCTCTTAGGGGCTTCAAGCGGCTTTTTATTCGGATGGGCGAAACCGGTTCCTGTCAATATGCAAACTGTCATTCGTAACGGTGGCTACAATGCAGCCATACAAGTGAGTTTGGCGGGGATTGCTTACAATCTTTTTATGGCAACACTCTTTTCAGTTATTTTAACCACAATGTACACACCAGAGACAAAAGACAGTTTCTTTATCTTGCTTGCATGGTCATTAGTGCAAATCAATGTGGTTCTTGCCGTATTGAATCTTCTACCCATTCCGGGCTTTGATGGCTCTCATTTTGTCAGTTATCTTGCACTAAAATTCAAGATGTATAAAGTGGCAGAATTCTTCGCTAAAGCCGAACCTTATGGAATGATTGTTATCATCATCATTTTAATGACGCCGTTAAAAATACCTCTTTTGGTATGGCCTACACAAACGTTATTACGACTTTTACTAAGCTAAGGAAAAAAATGAAATTTTATATCGCAACCGATCATGCGGGAATTGAACTCAAAAACTTTACCGTTGAACTTTTACGACAAAAAAATCATGAAGTAATCGATTTAGGACCTTTCGATAAGAGCAGAGTCGATTATCCTGACTATGCCGTAAAAGTGTGTGAGCATGTTTTATCCGATAATGGATCTCAAGGGATTTTGATTTGCGGTTCAGGCATTGGGATGTCCATGGCTGCCAATCGTTTCCACGGTATTCGGGCAGCACTGTGCCATGATGCTTATACAGCCACTGTTGCACGTGGTCATAATGATGCCAATGTGCTGTGTTTTGGTGAACGTATCGTGGGTCAGGGAGTTGCTGAGTCCATAATAGATGCTTGGATTGCTGGGACATTCGAAGGTGGTCGTCATTGCGGTCGTGTAGATAAAATTGAAGCCATTAAGGGATAGATGATGTTTTTAGAGTGGTCACTTCTTACTATTATTACACTGGTAGCACTTTTTTTCTTGGTCAAAATGTTTTATTTTCGAAGCATTACCGTTAAAGAGCAACGTACCAGTGAAATGATGAAACTGACCCTCAAAGAGGCAGAAATTTTAATCCGAAAATACCAAATTCAGCTTCAACGTGCCCTTGGTAACGTCGATATTCTCAGTGAAGAGCTTAATAATTTGCGTAATGAAGTCAAAATGCTCAAACAACGTAACTCAAAACACCGAATTGATACCGATCGCCTTCAAAATAAAATACGAGAACTCGAAGGGCGCATTGATGCACTTATTTAATGCCAAAGGAATTGCGTGATACTAACGACAGAAGAAAAAACTTTTTTAAATAATTCTATTCGCGATATTCCTGATTTTCCAAAACCGGGAATAATTTTCAAAGATATTACCACTTTGCTTTCCAACAAAGAAGCGTACTCCTTGCTTATGAAACATCTATGTGAGCGTTACAGCAATTATCAGCTGACTCATGTAGCGGGTATTGATGCTCGCGGTTTTATTTTTGGCGCAGCATTGGCTCAAATGTTGGGTGTGGGTTTCGTCCCTATTCGAAAAAAAGGGAAACTTCCCTACACAACCGTTTCTGAAAAATACTCTCTTGAATACGGTGTGGATGAAGTGGAAGTCCATATTGACGCATTTACCAATGTTGAGAACCCAAAAGTGTTGCTGATTGATGATTTAATCGCAACCGGAGGAACTGCATACGCTGCGGCTAATCTGATTGATAAAGTGGGAGCCCAATGCGTTGAAGCGTGTTTCATTATGGGTCTTAATTTTCTCGATGGGCAATCAAAACTCGAGAGTTTAACCCCTGTTTATACTGTAATTGGAGTAGATTGATGTATATCCCTAAACCCTCACCCTTTGATCCCGTTGATGGACATTTTGGAATTTTTGGTGGACGCTATGTCCCTGAAACCCTTATGCCTGCCCTTTTGGAACTTGAAAAAACCTATAATGAAATTCGTTTCGATGAGACATTCTGGAGTGAAGTAGACGGTTATTTACGTGATTATGTCGGTCGCCCCAGCCCGCTGTATTATGCGGCAAATCTCTCAGAAGAATTGGGAGCAAAAATCTATCTCAAACGGGAAGATCTCAATCACACCGGTGCCCATAAAGTCAATAATGTCATCGCACAAGGGCTTATGGCAAAACGTTTAGGAAAGAAAAAAGTCATTGCCGAAACAGGGGCGGGACAACATGGTGTGGCAACAGCAACCATCGCCGCACTGTTGGGGTTAGAATGTGAAGTGTTTATGGGAGCCAAAGACGTAGCACGTCAAGAGCTCAATGTCTTTCGGATGAAACTTCTTGGGGCAAAAGTTCATGCGGTAGAGAGTGGCTCCAAAACTCTCAAAGATGCCATGAACGATGCAATACGCCACTGGGTTACCCATGCACGTGATACGTTCTACATCATCGGAACCGTCGCAGGGCCACACCCCTACCCTATGATGGTACGTGATTTTCAAGCTATCATAGGTTGTGAAGCACGCGCTCAGATTTTAGAAAAAGAAAATCGTCTTCCCGATTACGTCATCGCCTGTATCGGCGGAGGTTCTAATGCCATCGGAACGTTTCAGCATTTCTTAGAAGATAAAGAAGTGCGCTGTATTGGTGTCGAAGCGGGAGGCCTTGGGGTAGAGACCGACAAGCATGGCTGTTCTCTCCTAAAAGGTCGCCCGGGAGTATTGCACGGTCAAATGAGCTATCTTCTCCAAGATGAAGATGGTCAGATTCTTGAAGCGCACTCTATCTCAGCTGGGCTTGATTATCCGGGGATTGGACCTGAGCACGCGTTTCATAAAGACAACGGCACCGTCAGTTATGATAATATCACGGATGAAGAAGCCTTGGATGCTTTTGTATTGCTCAGTCGTGCTGAGGGAATTATTCCTGCTTTTGAAAGCTCTCATGCAGTAGCGTATCTCAAAAAGATGACTGATATCAAAGATAAAGTTATTATTGTCACTATATCTGGGCGTGGCGATAAAGATATGATTCAGGCGAAAGAGATTTTAAATTTTGATTAAAATTCTGCCTCGCATGAGGCAAGCTTTAGTGCCACAGCGGCTAGCGTAACCAGATGGATTGCATTCATTTGGTGTTAAAATAAATAGTAAATAAGGGACAATAGGTGGAGCATCTTTTTATTGAATGGCTCAAAGAATATGGCTATATTGTCCTTTTTGCGTGGAGCATTTTGGAAGGAGAACTTGGTCTCGTTATGGCTGGTATTATGTCTCATACGGGTGATATGTTTCTTCCGATAGCTTTATTCGTAGGTGCTCTTGGCGGATTTGCAGGGGATCAAATTTATTTTTATATTGGGCGATTTAATAAAAAATACATTCATGACAAACTTCGTTCTCAACGACGTAAATTTGCCATCGCTCATCTATTGCTTAAAAAATATGGCTGGCTGCTTATTTTTGTTCAACGCTACATGTATGGAATGCGCACCGTCATCCCCATGGCGATAGGTCTGACTAAATATTCCAACCGTCAATTTGCTATTATCAACTTTATCAGCGCAGTTTTTTGGGCAGCACTTACCATTATTCCAGCCTATTATTTTGGTGATGAGCTACTCAAACTTCTTGCTTGGATTAAAAGTCACTGGTATTTTGCCATACCTCTCGTCATCACGATTATTAGCAGTATCAGTTTTATATTTAACAGAATAGAAAAAAATCTTTTGGAGAAACGCCGTGACCGTCAAACTCGTTAATCAACCTCTCGCATCCATCAATGCAGATTTAACCCTCGAATTTATTACCCCTCAGCAACTCATGAGCCATCCTCAAAAAGAAATCTTGCTCATGGCAGGATTCAAAGCAGAGTATGAGCAACTGTGCACCCTTCATGAGCAGCGGCTTATGGTATGCGGTATGAGTGAAATCAGTGATGAAATATTTCGTAGCACCATAGCAAAAGCCATTACATCTGCTATGAGTTATGGCTATAAATCATTAAAACTTTCCCACTATGGTGAAACTCATTTTAAACCCCTTATTGAGGGGGTTATTTTAGGAAGCCATCGTTGTGATGAGTATAAATCTGAGCCTAAACCTTCAACCCTTACAGAGGTACTTTTTTCCCATGAAGACACTAATGGCTCTGCTGGCAGTAATCTTGAAAAAATTCTGCACCAAACCCTTATTATTGCCAAAGCAACGAACTTTGTACGCGATTTAGTGAATCAAACCCCTTACGATATGACTCCGCAAGGGATGGCCGTAACGGCAGAATCTCTTGCAAAGTCCAATAATTTAAAATGTACCATCCTTGATGTCAATGGTTTACAGGAGGAAAAAATGGAAGCGATGATGGCAGTAGGTCGTGCATCGATCAATCCTCCACGCCTCATCCATCTCTCCTATAAACCCAAAAATCCAAAAAAAGTAATTACCCTTGTGGGCAAAGGACTCACCTATGATAGCGGTGGATTAAGTCTCAAAGCTGCCGCCTCCATGGTGACTATGAAGATGGATAAAGCAGGCGGGTGTGCCGTTATGGGAATTATAAAAGCCGTAAGCGAATTAGGGCTTGATATTGAAGTACACGCTTTTGTGGGCGCAGTGGAAAATATGATTGGGGGCAATGCCTACAAACCCGATGATATTTTACGTGCCAAAAATGGCAAAACCATCGAAGTACGCAACACAGATGCGGAAGGGCGATTGGTTCTCGCCGATGTTCTTGGCTATGCTCAAGAGAAAGTAAAAAGCGACTATATTTTCGACTATGCCACCCTCACCGGTGCGTGTATGGTAGCGCTTGGACCTTACACTACGGGTGTAATGGGACACAATGAAGCGTTAAAACAATCATGGCTTACCGCCGCCCAAGAAAGCGGTGAATACTGCGGTATTTTACCATTTAACCGCCACCTCAAAAAACTCATCAAAAGTGAGATTGCCGATGTGTGCAATGTCTCCTCAAAACCTTATGGCGGAGCGATTACTGCCGCTTTGTTTTTAGACAACTTTATCGATGAAAATATGAAAGAAAAATGGGTTCATTTCGACATCGCAGGTTCTGCCTATACCGAAAGTGCTTGGGATGTTCATACTTACGGTGGAACGGGTGCGGGTGTGAGAATGACACTAAATTGGCTGATGGAACAGTGTAAATAATTCATCGTCATCCTCGGGCTCGACCCGAGGATCCAGCTAGATTCCCGGTTTCGCGGGAATGACGAAAATTCAAAAAACAATCAATAAGGAAATATAAATGGGATTATCAATCGGACTCGTAGGACTACCAAACGTTGGGAAATCAACTACTTTTAACGCACTCACCAAAGCACAAAACGCAGAAGCTGCCAACTATCCATTTTGTACTATCGAACCGAACAAAGCAACCGTACCGGTTCCTGATGCCCGTATTGATGAATTGGTAAAAATTGTCAAGCCAGAACGTGTTCAGTATTCAACTCTCGATTTCGTTGACATTGCGGGTCTTGTCAAGGGTGCGAGCAAAGGCGAGGGATTGGGAAATAAATTCCTCTCCAATATCCGTGAAACCGAAGTTATTTTGCAAATCGTCCGTTGTTTTGAGGATGAAAATATTGTCCATACCGAAGGACGTATTGATCCGCTCAAAGATGTCGAAATCATTGAAAGTGAACTTATTTTAGCAGACATTGAAGTCCTTAGCAATCGTATTGAACGTCTCAAAAAACAAGCCAAAAATGAGAAAGATGCTGCAGTTGTTCTCGTAATTGCCGAGGAGCTTTTGGAATTTTTAGGGGATGGCAATCTTGCTCGTAATTTTCCAAAAGCCGATACCGAGATGTTCGAACAACTTAATCGTGAAGTTCGCCTTTTGAGTGCCAAAGAGATTATGTACGGTGCAAACGTCGATGAAGATGGACTCACAGAAGACAATGCTTTTGTAGTTGCACTCAAAGAGCATGCTACTAAAACAGGGTGTGAAGTCATTAAATTGTGTGCAAAAATTGAAGAAGAGCTTATCGGGCTTGAAGAAGAGGATCGTAATGAATTTTTACGTGAGCTGGGTGTTGAAGAATCAGGATTAGAGCAAATCATCCGCAAAGGTTTTGATAAACTAGGGTTAATGAGCTATTTCACCGCAGGTGTCAAAGAGGTTCGTGCATGGACCATTCGTAAAAATTGCACCGCACCCAAAGCAGCTGCCGTTATCCACAATGACTTTGAAAAAGGGTTTATTCGTGCTGAAGTCATCGCTTACAATGACTATGTTGCCTGTGGCGGTGAAAATAAGTCCAAAGAAGCCGGAAAAATGCGTTTAGAGGGAAAAGAGTATATTGTTGCCGATGGTGATATAATGCATTTTAGATTTAACGTTTAAAAATAGGAAATAAAATGCCATACTCAGTACGTTATACAGGTCCAAAGCCGCTATGTTCTGCTACTGGAATTAGTTTTTATGCTACTAAAGAGGATAAATTTATTTATCTTGGTGCACTTTGTGAACTTATAAATGCTCTTGATTGTGAGTACAAAGGCTGCGAGAATCACAATGTTCAAATTGGTCAAAAATCCTTTGATGAAAAAAGTATTTTTGATTTAATTCGTACCTATATCCCCAATCTTGATCAAAAAATTGAAGAGCGAATTTCCAAAACAACAGAAGAGATCGAAAATGATCTTAATCGTGCTCGCAATAATCTTTTACTAAGCCATGAAGATCAAGAAGCATTAATTAATAATATTGAAATCATGCGCTCTTACCAGATTCAACGGGCTGTTAATAAAAGTCTTTATTATGCAGGGACAGAAGCGCTGGCCTCCATTGTAAAACAACGTCATATTGACCATGTTACGACATCAATGGAGCCAACATTACTCCATGTTCTTCATTCAGTTCAAGGAGTGCTGAGAAGATTACACCCGCCCATTGATTCAAGAATTGATATTTTTGAGAAGCAAGAGCATTTGCTTGTGGAACTCAAAATGTTGCATTAAAGCAGTTTTCCTATCGTTTGAGCAAACTTGACACTCTCTCCAACGGTTAGCTCAGATGCTACCATTCCCTTCTGAGCCAAGAGAATAATGGTTGAACCCATTTGAAAACATCCAAAATCATCCCCTTTTTTGAGATGTAAATTATCATACGTATAGACACCGCCGCGTGAGAGTGTATTGGTTTGAATACGAGGCTCAAAACTCACTTCCATTTTCCCTACATTTAAAGCACCCACTAGCACCAGATAAAAAAGCTTGCCGTTTGCACTTACACACTCCAACACGACACGCTCATTTTCGATAAACAAATCTACTTTTCGCTTTAGAGTTGGAATATTTACCGGATACAGTTTACCTGCAATGTGAATTGCCTTGGTCACTTGCATATCCAGAGGAACATGATAACGATGATAATCGCGCGGAGAGAGGTAGAAATTAATATAATCTCCGCCATGAATACGCTTTTTATGCTCATTTGAGATATTTTCACCCAAAAAAGAATCTACGCTGTAACTCATCCCTTTGATCTGCAATGCTTGATTCGCATTCATAACGCCCGCTTCAGTAACCAGAGAGTCACATGGGCTGATCATATCGCTTGAATCGTTCGAAAAAGCTCTTGGAGTGTTGAGATAGCGGGTAAAAAGGGCATTGAGTGTCTCATACGACTCAGGACTCTTAAAGTCGCTCATATCCAATCCCATCATAGAAACATATGTACGGTTAATCAAATTTTGCGTCAATTTTGAATGCTTTTTAGAGGCAAATTTTCCGAAAACTCTTGACATGGACGAGGTAATATGTTGCTTCATTCTTCCTCCTGACTTTCATCGCTGTTAATTTCTCGCTTGGCAATCTCTTCGATCAGTACAGTTGCGTAACACCCTTTTGGAAGGGTGAAATGAAGCTCAAACCATGCTTCATTTTCTTTGTATTGACCCTCAACCTCTTCAGGATAGACCCATCCATAGCGCCGTGCTCCATCGATACCGCTTGTGATGGTGTCGAACTCTTGTTCAATTTCTTGAGCCAGTCCAACGGCACGTGTAGCACGCTTGCCACTGAGTAATCCACTCACCGAAATATCATGTTTATTAAAACGCTCTATCTCATCTTCACTTTCATAGTGGAATAGTTTACCGTAAGGGTAATGCATTAATACATCCCCATGAATAAGTTTAAACGGGTGTTTTTGAGCTTTCATTAACGCTAATTCTTCTTTTGGAAGGGTCAAAACAGTTGATAATTCTTCCACCTTAAAACTCTCAACCAGTTTTGAAATTTCGATACGACGGGTAAGCCACGCATTAAAAAGATAGCTTTGATATGAGTTAATATAAAATTGATTCAGCTTTCTATTCTTCTCTTTAAGGGTTCCCTCTAAAATCGCTTGCCCTTTTTTATAATTTTCACCATCCAGACCAAACCGCTGAAATCCAAAATAGTTGGGCATTCCATTCTTTTTAATTGCTTTAAGCGCTTCTTGGATTTTCATGGCTGATGTGGGATTGACCTTTTTAAGACGTACAAAAAAGCGGTTTCCTTTGAGATGTCCGATACGAATTTTATTGTTGTGATACTGTTTATCGAGAATCTTAATCCCCTCATGCTCGAAATTTTCCAACATAGGTTCGTATTTTTTTGGGATTGAAATGTATTGCTTGGTTTGAGCATTTTTGTCTTTTAATCCGGCATAACCGATGTCGCGGCTTTTAATCCCCAAATGGTTACTAAAAATATCCACCATCTGCCAAGTAGAGAGGTTTTTTTTTCGTACATGCAAGACTAAATGTTCACCCTCACCGCTAAAAGGGTACAGCGGTATTTCGTCAACAACGAAATCACGAGCGGATTGGCGAAAATGAAATTCGATAACACTGTGTGGGAGATAATATTGACGTTCCATGAAATACTTCCTAAAAATGGTGTGATTTACAGCGATTAATCATTTTTCCCCGCTTTGCGGTTCCAATAATATGAATCGGTGTTCGTGTTAATTTTGAGATTTTCTCTAACTTTTTTGTATTACGTGGATCAAAGGCAACGAGCATCTCATACTCTTCACCGCTGCATCCATGATTTTTATCCACATGATTTTTCCATCTAATACCAAGACGATTGACCGAACACAGCTTTTGTGAATCACTAAAGAGTCCATCAGAAACATCCATGCCACAACGTAAAAACGGTCGTCCTTTTTGAATAAACTGACCGCGCAGTTTGGGACGAATAAACCGACTCTTGGTGTGCACCGCTCCACCTGCCATCAAGTAGCGTAAATGGCGCAAGGATGAACCAATATTCCCTGTATGTGCGATGATATCACCTGCTTTCATCCCCCGTCGTGTGAGAGGATTTTGGCTTTTTGAAATAATGGTGATAGAAAGATCCAATTTGATATTACTAATTGTATCTCCACCAATAATCTCTACTCCAAATTCTGACGCACACTCTCTCATGCCCCGGGCAAGCTCACCCATATCGGACAAACTCATACGCTTGGGCATCGCCGCTCCAACCAAAGCGTATTTTGGTTGTGCATTCATCGCAATTGCATCTGAGATATTAATAATCATCGCTTTATAGCCGATTTGATAACAAGTGAGCCATTGGCGTTTAAAGTGGATATTTTCAAAAAAAACATCTTTACTGTAAATCCATTCTCCTATCACGGCTCCATCGTCACCTATACGAGACTTTTTTTGACTCATCAAAGTTATAAAGTGGTTTTCAATATTCACAGATGACCTAATGTGTACGTTAAGTAAAAAAGAATTATAGGGTATTTGATGTTATGCATTGGTTAAAGCATATTTCAATACTTTATAAAGAGTGAAATATATGATAAGATACTCAGCCAATGTGATAAATTATTAATAAGGTATTCTCATGAGACTCTCTATTCGACAAATATTCTTTAATCTTAAAATGTCCCTTTTTATTCTGGGAGTTGGAATAACCTTGCTTGCTATCATCCTTCTTAGTATTTCTCAATATTCACAGCATCTTGGTGCTCTAAAAAATCAACATGTTCTTATCAAAAAAATCACATCAACCAATTTACATGATTCAGATATGGCTTCCATCACTATCAATGGTGATATTTCAGGACTGGCTTTATTTACGAAACTTGCCAATCAGGAAACACTTTTAGATTCAATCTTCTCTTCTGATGAAGAACAAAAATCTTTAAGCCGAACACTTGCTTCTACGTCAACTGCTTTTCAGGAATCTGCCTTGTTTTGGCTAGAATCGATGCCCGTTTCCAGAGATGCCATGTATGAGCGTATGATTTCTGCCCGTAATCTTTATCTTGTTGAAATCGACAGGATGATTGACTATCAAATTCACCTTATTAATGAATCGGTATTGGTAGCTAAAATTACTGTCTTGATGATTGCTCTCCTTGGAGTAATCATCTTTTTCTTCTATCAATGGCGTTTAAATCAAATCTATCGTGATATCAAGAAAGCATCATCCGTTGATACAGATGGAACGATGCATGAAGTTGTGACCGAAGAGATTGATTTTATTATCAAACGCCTTGCCCGAAAAATACCCGTGATCAATAGCAATCCAACACTTCTGCATCCTCAGAGTGGTCTCAACAATCAAAAAGGGATGTTCAGTATTTATCATTTTAAACGAAATAACAAAATGGCAGGATCTCTCTTCATTGTTTTATTTGAAATCGATCAGCACAAAGAGTTAGAGGCAAAATTATCCAAAGAAGATATGGGAGCTATTTATAAAAAATTGGCGGAGATACTATCGATGTACGAACAGCCGCTGGATATTCTTGGTCATCTTGATGATAATCGTTTTGCTTTTGTCATGGCACGCAATTCTAAAGATTTAGCGTTAAGCGAAGCCGAAAAAATTGTTGAATCTGTCAAAGATTCAATTTTTACAACGCAACAAGGGGTCCAAAAAATTACTCTTAGTAGTGCAATTATTCTCAAAGTTCCTTCTAAAACTCTTGAAGAGTCCTTGCCTGATGTCGCAAAATTAATCGAAAAAGCAAAAGAATCTGGGGGAAATCGTATTGCACAACTGCGAGACAAAGCGGATATGTTCCGCTAATCTCATTATCTTGTTACCTTTTTGGACACTTAATCACTCATAGAAAATCTTATACCTCGTCTACCTCTTTTTAATTGTATGCAAGAGTTAGAACGCTATAATCTGCACCAACTTATGCCAATTTGGTATTCGAAAATATTCTATATAAGGATGGTGTATGAGTATTCCTGTTCATACGTATGATGCGATTATCGTCGGCGCTGGATTAGCTGGATGTGCCGCAGCTCGTGAATTGCAAAAAGCTGGCAAAAAAGTAGCCGTTATCACCAAGCTCCACCCATTACGATCCCATTCAGGTGCTGCACAAGGTGGTATTAATGCCGCTTTTAGTGATGCAGACAGTGTTGAATTGCATGAATTTGATACGGTAAAAGGTTCGGATTATTTAGCGGATCAGGATGTTGTTGAGTTTATGTGTCAAAGAGCTCCTGAAACCATCCGTTGGGTTGAGAGAATGGGTGCTGCATTTAGCCGAAACCCTGATGGAACGATTGCACAACGTCCTTTTGGGGGACAATCATCACCACGGGCTTGTTTTGCCAAGGATCGTACAGGTCTCACGCTTCTTCAAACTATTTATGAACAAGCATTCCGTGAAGGTGTAGAGTTTTGGGATGAGTGGTATGTTGCTGATCTTCTTTATACTGATGGGAAGGTATATGGCGTAAGTGCGTACAATATTCGTAACAGTGAAAAAGCGATTTTCAACGCAAAAGCAGTTATGTTTGCAACGGGCGGATATGCACGAGCATTTAAAATCAACTCCAATGCCCATGCCAATACGGGAGATGGTCTCTCTTTGGTTGCCCGTCACGGTCTCCCTCTTGAAGATATGGAGTTTGTTCAGTTCCACCCATCGGGACTTTCTGGAAATGGTGTCCTTATTTCTGAAGCTGCACGTGGCGAGGGGGGGAAACTTCTCAACTCACTGGGCGAGCGCTTTATGGAAAAATATGCTCCTAATGCGATGGAACTTGCGTCTCGTGACGTTGTTGCCCGTGCTATTATCCAAGAGATTCGTGAAGGACGCGGTGTAGGCCCTCGTAAAGATGCCGTTTTCATTGATCTTGTCCATTTGGGTAAAGAAAAAATCATGGAACGTCTCCCTGAGCTTCGTGACCTTGCAATCACATTCCTCGGTCTTGACATGATTAAAGAGCCTATCTTAATCTCTGCAACGGCGCACTACTCTATGGGCGGTATCCCAATGGATAAGCTAGGACATGTACGTAAAAACAATACAGAATTTGTAGAAGGTTTTTACGCTGCGGGCGAATGTTCATGCTCAAGTGTTCATGGAGCCAATCGTTTGGGCGCAAACTCTGTTCTCGAAGCATTGTTGTTTGGTCGTTTTGTCGGTAAAACAATGGTAGACGAAGTCGATGGTATCAAACTGCACGAAGCAACTTCAGATGATGCAGCACGTATGAACGATGAACTTAATTGGGTACTCACCAATCATGGTCAAGAATCTGTTGCCGTATTGCGCGATGAACTTCAAAACTCGATGACTGACAATGCAGGTGTTTTCCGTACCGCTGAAACATTAACAGCTCAAATGGGCATCTTGGAAGAATTACGTAAACGCTATAAAAATATTAGTATCAAAGATAAATCAAAAATTTTCAATACTGAACTCCAAGAAGCGATCGAATTTGGACACATGCTAGACTATTCACTCTTTATTGTAGCCAGCGGTCTTGCACGTCAAGAGAGCCGTGGGGCACACTTCCGTGAAGATTTCCCAACACGTGATGATGAAAAATTCTTAAAACACACCATGGCATACATGGATGAAAATGGCAAACTCACTCTTGATTACATGGATGTCACCCTTGGCAAACATGAACTCAAAGCTAGATCTTACTAAGGATATGACTATGGATGCACTTACATCACAAAAGGTAACGTTTAAAGTCTTTCGTTTCAACGAAGAGACCGATTACCTCCCTTATTATAATACCTATACCCTAGACGTTACTCACGAAGAGGTCGTCTTAGACATTTTAAATCGTATCAAATGGGATCATGATGGCAGTTTATCCTACCGTCGAAGCTGTCGCCACGGTATTTGCGGCGTTTGTTCGATCAAAGTAAACGGTAAAGGTATTTTGGCGTGTAAATCACGTCTTTTTGATCTTATCAATGTCTTTGGTACAGAGCTTGTTATTGAACCACTTAGTACCAAACGTGCCATTAAAGATTTGATTATCGATAAAAAAGATTTTTGGGATAAACACGTTGAAGCTAAACCGTTCTTGACCGGTGAAATCGAAGAAACACCTCAAAGCGAACACCTCGTTAGTCCTCATGATGCTGAAAAATTATTGGAAGCCGATTATTGTATTCAATGCGGTGCGTGTCACTACTCTTGTCCTGCGGTGGCTATCAATGAGCAATTTATGGGACCTGCAGCGTTTGCAGCAGCGTATCGTTTCTCTGCGGATGTACGTGACGAATCAGCACTTGAGCGTCTTCATATTGTTAATGAAGAGGCAAGCGGTGTTTGGGATTGTGTCAAATGTATGGAATGTGCGGAAGTTTGTCCTAAAGATGTGAATCCGATTGAAAAAATCACAAAACTTCATAATATGATTTTTGAAGCCAATATTGCGAAAAACAATGTAGCTACACGTCATGCTGTTGGATTTGCTCACTCAATCGCAAAGCATGGATTACTGGATGAAGGAGAGCTTGTCCGTTACTCTGAAGGTAATATCGGAGTTCTTAAACATCTTCCAGAAGCATTTGAAATGTGGAAAAACGGTAAAATCGTTATGCCATGGAATATGCCAAAATCAGCCAATCATGATGAAATCAAAAAATTGATGAAGTCTTCATCAACTGTAAAATTCTAGGAGTTTAGAGATGGAAAAATTAAGATACGCACTTTACACCGGATGTACAGCACGTGAAAGTACCCCTGAACTTCTTAAATCGACACTCGCCATTGCTGATAAACTTGGTATTGAGCTTGTATTACTAGATGAAGCATCGTGCTGCGGCGCTTCTCACCTTCAAGATTACGATGATTTTCTATCACTTGTACTCAATGCCCGTAATATTTGCTACGCTGAAAAATTGGGTCTTACAATGGTTACGATCTGTAATACGTGTCAGCTCAACACGGCTATGACAAAACACCGTCTTGATACCAATGCTGAGCTCAAAGCCAAAGTGAATGCCAAGCTTGCTGAAGTTGGATTAGAGTACAAAGGGACGTCTGAAGTTACCCACTTTTTGTATGCCATTATCCAAGACTACGGTTTGGAAAAACTTGCCAAAAAAGTGAGCGTTCCTCTTAGCCAATTTAACATTGCACCCTTTTACGGATGCCATAATATCCGCCCATCAGAGCTTCAAAACCTCTCGAACGGTGGTGAAAACCCGTATAATCCTACATCTTTGGATGATCTTATCATCGCGTGTGGCGGAGTCAATGTTGATTATGCTGAGAAAAACAAGTGTTGCGGTTTCCACGCAGAGCTACAATCTCCTCATACGGCAGCAGTCTTGACCGGAAATGCTCTCTCAGGTGCAATCGACGCCAATGCGGACTGGATAGTAACACCCTGCCCTCTCTGTCATCTCAAGCTCGACGTTCAACACCATGGCGCGTCCAAGGCTATCGGCCGTGAAGTCAGTCTTCCTGTATTGCACATGCCACAGATGGTTGGTCTTGCTTTAGGATGTACTCCAGCCGAATTAGGACTCAATCACCACGTTACAAAAGTTAATTTTATCTAACTCCCTCTTTTCCCCACTATGGGGAATATTACATAAACTTAAACACTTAATTATTTCAGGTAAAAAAAACATCACCTGTTATAAAATACAGTATTCATTAGACTTCTTGCATAACCTTCTAAAGATGAATCCCCGTGTCATACCCTATAGGGCACTGACGAAACTCCGTCATTCCCGCGAAGGCGGGAATCCAGTTCTTCTTAAAAAGTTAGTTATGCAAGAAGTCTATTTAGTAACTAATATATTTATATAATTGCAGACACAATAGTTGGGAAGAGTATTTAAAATCCATGAAATCAATAATTCAAAATTTTTTATACAGCGGTCATACCTTCTTACATCATGAAGGAAATAATAAATATAGATTTATTTTTTTAAATCACGTTATTGGTTTTGCAGCTTTTGTTTCTTTTATAATGGGATTTATCAGAATCGATCAGAACTATACGGTGATGGGGTATATTGATTTTCTATTTTCTTTTATTTTTATATCTTTTTTAATGCGCTTGAGAGTATCTAAAGAACAAATTGAATTTATTTCAAATGCACTCATCGTTTCAGCATACTTGCTATTTATAGCTATTTATATTTTAGCAACCAGTCAGACAAACCGATTATCACTTTTCTTCTTATTATTGGCATCTGCTTATTTTTTGAAAGGGAAACGGGCGGGATTCTATTGGCTAGTAGGTATCATTTTTAGTATTAATGTCATTCACTTTACAAAAATTGTTGATACTCACCATACAAATTTAGATATCTTTAGCGTCACGTTGTATCTAATTGCATTATATTTTATTATGGATCTATACGAAGCGATCAAAAATGCTCAAACAGAAGAGGTGCAGTATATCAATGAACATTTAGAATCTTTAATCGAGCAAAGAACAAAAGAATTAGAAATTGCAAATAGCGAACTTAAAAAAGAAAAAGATTCATTAGAAGAAATTTCCTCAACAGATCAGCTGACTGGTTTGCACAATCGCTATCAAGTACGGGAAATATTTGATTTTGAAATAGCGCAATCCAAACGCTACCATACAGACTTATCTATTATTATGATGGATCTTGACCATTTCAAGCTCATCAATGACACCTATGGGCACACTGTCGGTGATCAGTTTTTACAAGAAATTGCAAATATATTAAAAAGTACCCTAAGAGAAGCAGAGCTAATCGTACGATGGGGAGGAGAGGAGTTTCTCATTATTGTTCCAAAAGCAAATTTAGAAAAAGTCAGCGAGATTGCGGAACGACTCAGAACGACGATAGAAGCAAAAAAATTTACTACTGTCGGTCATAGAACAGCTTCGTTCGGGATCACAACATTTATTGAAAATGATTCGTTGGATTCAATGCTTCTGAGAGCCGACAATGCTTTATATCGTGCAAAAGAACATGGAAGAAATAGAATTGAATAGGGGCATAGGATGAGAAGTAGTAGGTTTTTTATTGTACCTGCACTCTTTTTAGAGGTCATTACTCTTCATTCATCAACTATAGAAGATACAAATAGCTCAAACAACACCAATTTAATTTCGATATATAGTATAAATACCAAAATGAATCAGCCTCAAGTGATCGGTAATGGTGGAGGTATTTTCTACAATTCTCAAAATATTAAACTCAAAGTTGAAAAATCTACTGACTTCATTAAAACGGGTGCTATTTTAAAAGTCAACCCTTTACAAGATTCATTGTATTTAAAATTCGGTGCCAACTATCTCAATCAAAATATGTACAATTATGACTCTATCCAGGAAAGTGTCAGTCAGTATTCTAGTGCAGTAGGTGTTGGTTATATGCTCAATAATGATTTAGACTTGGAATTCGGCAGCAGTATAACGGAGTTGGTCAGAAGTAAAACTAATGCGGATAACGAGAGCGCCAACCAAACAATCAAAAATACATACTGTCAGTTAGCCAAACGTGCTGAGATACCCATAGGTACCATAGATGTTACTTTAAATGGCAATCAACTTTATCAAAATCTTTCCACTAAAGAACAAACTTATGGCAGTAGTTTTAACTATTATCCTAATAAAAATATTAAGCTGGGCTATTTTTATACTAATACACAAAATAATGTCTCTAATGGGTATGGAATAAAGTATGGTTACTTTATAACAGAATATGCCAATAATATTTCACAAAATACTTACACTGTGACCGTAGGATTTAAAGCAAAATTTACAGATATTACGGATTTTTCGAGCTATATTATACCAATGACTATAAAACCAAACCTTTCTAGGTTACATAGATTTGATGACATCGTTTTACATGATAATATGAATATTCATATTTGAGATTAAAATCCTTCTAAACAGATAATTGTTGGGTCATTCGAAAACAATTGGTGTGGGGAAAAAATTTCGATATACAGGCGCTTACAGGGGAAGTAGGTACACATAAGCCGAATTATAAAAACCTCGTAAATACCGCGTTTACCGCAATAGTGTGACAGAAATACTATGCTTTTCTATGCTCCTATGGCACACTCATCTTATTCTTTACGAATAAAGATAATCGATATAAAGTCGTATTGCACGTGATTCATATTTCTTTTTGATCAGATATAATCCTAAACGATAAAATAAACCAACTAAAATCAAAAATAAAACAATCCAGTATCCCATTCTATCAATCAACAATACACTTGATATTATCAAATTAATCATAACTGATACAATTGTAATACCAATAGCTTTGGTTTCATCAACATATCGAGTTGTTTCTTTTCCTTTTGCGGTCATCTGATAGATCAAATAGTCAGTAAAGAGCCAATTGTCCTTATCGTCTTTAATATTTTTATCTTCTTTAAGTTGCTTTTTTATTTCTGTTCTTAGATTTGTTAGTTCTTTTCCATTAGAGTAATTTTCTTTTATAAAATTATCAAAAATAGCTTGTTGAAACATACTAAGAAAGTAGCTCAAACCAATAAAAAGTATACCATATACATAAAATATGAGCTTTGCATCTATAGCTAAATGAATAGTACTTATAAGATTTTTATCATATAGTTTTCCGAAACAAACATATAATGCAATATATACAAATACAAACATTGCAGACGGTAAAATAGCACGTTTAATAAATCCCTCAAACTTTTCAAAAATTAATTTAACAACTTCCGACATAACTCTCCTTGAATACATTAATTCCAAACTGACGAATATCATCTAGCCAATCATCTGCCTCTTTTTTCGTACATTGAAAATGTTCAACTGCAACTCGTCTAAGTGTCTCATGCTCATTTTGGATTGATGTTACAAAAATCGCAGGATCATCACTGTTGATTGTAACAGATGCCACCCCTTGACGCAATCCATATTTGTTAAACTCTGCCCCTTTATCTAAAAAACTTTGTTTCGGAGGATAAAATCTAAAAATCGGATGTTTACTATACGTAGATAAAGCCGAAACAAAGACATTAGATGAGGGATTTGTCTCAAAAACAATTCCTGCTTTGGCATATTTATCGATCAAATAATCCTGAAGCATCTCGTAAATTTCTAAGATATCCCGATCGATTTCTTTTTTTTCGACCTTTTTTACTTCTTTTGATTTGTCACGAACGCGTTTACACGTATGATATCTTTGATAAATATCTCGTGCAACTTCATTATCCATTCTGTCGCATACAAGTTTAGAATATTCATCATAATGTTTTTTATTAATACTATCAAGATAAACCAAAGGACAATTTTTACGATATTCCCATGCACAATACATATCTGCGATACTTCCCACATCCATACCATAAATCTCACGAAACTCTCTCATTGCCAAATCTTGAATCTTTAGAATATAACGGGTAAGGTAAGAATTTTCAGCTCTGATCTCTTTAAGTGTGCCACTGAGCCACACAAGATTATCAAGATATTCTCCACGAGTCACCAATATCACTTGCTGAGACGAGAGCCAATCACTCGGATTAATTCCTAAACTAAGCGCATGCCCTATTCGATCCCCTTTGCCCATCCCGAAATACTCCACACATTCAGCGACGGAACGTATACCACTGATAATATGGTTAAAATCTTCACCTGCATGTGCCGTAATGATCAGACGAGGATGGTGCATCACTGTATCATACAGTGCAATAGGATTGCGGATACTTTTTGGTTGTACCCGTAGATAGCGGAAAAAAGGGGCAAAAACTTCAGGAGGTGTATGAGTCTCTTTACCAACTGCATCAATCGCTACCACTAATGAAGAGAGATCGATTTTTTCGCTTTGAAGTTTACATTTTTCAATAAATGCTTTTTTAGGATCATGCTTTAATAATAGTCTAAATTTATCTGTATTTTTATATATAGCGTTTCGCAAAAAATCATCAAGAGCTTGGGATTCCATTCTTAATGATTTTCGTTTTTCAATGAAACCTACCTGCGTCATTTCCATAAGTGAAATTGTTTTTTTCTCTCTTGCTTTGATCGTAGATAATCCTAAATTGTAATTAAAATCTATATTCTCTTCTGATTTTTTTGTCGTTTCGAAAATATGATATATATGCTCAATAGATTCTGAAATCAGCTTGCTCTTTGTTTTAATTCCCATCTTGGCATGAAGATAATTTGTACCGCTATTAATAATACTTGATGCAATATTTTGACCATTACGTTTATCAGTTTGACGAATATTTGCTCCACTAAATTCACTAAAATGTGCCAAACCTATATTTTGAGACATTACCATATAAGAACGTAAAATATTGGTTGCTTGTAAGTAAAGTTTTATATAAAAGCGGAGACTAGGGTTTTTTGTTGTCAAAAATATATAAAATAAAAGAATACTCTCTACTAAATGAGCTTTATCATAATTTCGTTTTTTATACAGATCAGTAACGCGTGCAAGGAGTTCACTTTGTATATTATTTGGAAAGAAGTTAAATACTTTATTCGCTTTTATCAACTGACTTAAAGATGTATCGAAATGGACAAATCCCCCGCGATTGATTGATACAATCTTTTGAAGCTTTCGTACCGAATCCTTATCATCATGATCAACTATCGTACTGTAGACAACATCAATACTTAGTTTAGCGATATCTATTACTTGACCGATTGAATATGTCCCGTTGTTTAGATAGCTAAATTCATTAATTCTTGGCTGTTCTCTTAAATATGTATCAGTATAAAATTTATTTTCTGTTTTTCGATTCATTAATCGCATTAGATTAAATGATGAATATCCTGCTCCCTTGAGATGCAAATGGTTATCTGCGTATTTAGTGTTTTTATGTACTTTTAACCCCAATGGAGTAGCCATTTTTATAAATGAGTCAATGTCACGCACCGCAATATGTTCATTTCGTAAAAGAGCAGCAAGTTTATACCCGACCAAGTGATAAGGGGACATTTTACTGATCAGCGCAATATACTCTTCTAAATATCCGTCGTGAGGATATATTTTACTTCCATCAATAACAAGTAATCGATCAAATAAAGACTCCAAAAAATCAAACGTGTAATCAATTTTTGTTTCTTTGATCATTTCTTGTCGAAGTGATAATTCGATCTCATCAAGTCTATATGTATTAGGATAAAAATCTTTCACACCATCTAAGAAAGGCATAAAATCTTTTTCTCGTATATCCTTCTCTCTATTGTAGAGAAGTTTTTGGATAAGAGCATGAAACAATTTATCGCTGCGAAGCAATACAATCTGAGGGATATTTTCAAGAGTATTTTTAAGCATAAATCAACGTTGTTTATGACTTTTAAAAATATCTAGACATTTTTGTATTTTATCTTTCTTAGAATGGGTATTCGCCCATATGTCTAAATCTTCAAAATTCCAATCTCTTGGATAATTCCCATAATTGTTATCCCAACTTTCCAGTAAATCATCTAAATTATCGTCATCTAATTTATTTGCCAATATTTCAAACATTTCAAAAACAAGAAACCAACTAGAGTTTGAAAAATTCTTTTTGAACTCCTCTACAATATCAGGAGATAATTTTTCATCTTTTAATACCTGCACCTCAAAAAGATTTAGATATGGTAAATCAAACATTTGATTTAAATCAATTGCATTTTTATATGCTAGTTCCGCTTTATCAAATTCATTTGTTTCTTTATATGCAACACCTAGATTATTAAACGCGATATCCTTAGTAGAATCTAACTTAATTGCATTAAGATATGATTCTATTGCCTTATCAGTATGTCCATTTTGACTATATGAATATCCCAAATTAATATAATTACGAGCATTTTTCGGACTTATTTCAATTGCTTTAAGATATGCATCAATCGCTTTATCATAGTCTTCATTACTTAAATAAGAATTAGCTATGCCCGAATAAGCAGCATAAAATTTTGGATTTATTTCTGTGGCTTTTGTGTATGCTTCTATTGCCAAACCATAGTCTTTTATTTTAATATAAGCATTTCCCATATTATAAAAAGCATGATCATTTTTTGGATTAAGCTCTATCACTTTATGATATGATTGGATCGCTTCATCATATTCTTCTGTGTTAGTATAAATAGTACCCAAGGCAAAATAAACATTTTCATTCTTTGGGTTAATGTCTACAGCTTTTTTATATGCTTCAATTGCGCAATCATTTTCAGACTTTTCACGATAAGCATTACCTTCATAAAAATAACGATCTGCTAGATTATAATTAAATCCATAAATTTGACTGATATGTACTATTTTATCTGCAAGAGACCCCCACAGAATATCAGTACTATTTTCAGGCTCTTTTAGTAGGTATATTTCCGTAAATATATCTTTCGCAAAAGAAAGGAATATACGAAGTTTAAATGATTTAATTTGATCAAGAGTACTAAGTGGAATTGCTGGTGCATTTTCCAATATCTCATAAAATCTTTGTAAACTAACAAATTCTTTTTTTGATTCTAAGTGAATAACTTCTTGTTTTTCTTCATCAAAATCAGCTAGCTTTTTAAGATAAATACGTGATTTGTGTTCAAATAACTTGCCGAGGTAATCATCTCCTTGTTCTTTTATTCTACTTTTCTTATCCTGTTTTAGTAATTTCAAGTCGTCATTTATAAATGGATCTAATTCTAATTTATCAAACGATAACTTGTCACTTAACTCTTTCTGAATAATCATTTCATATAATGTAATATCTCCAGTTATAATTGGAATAATATAGGGGGAATTTAGATATTTACGTACAACTTCGAGAACTTCATATCCCTTGTCGAAAGCCATATCAATGTCGTCAATCACCAAAACTAGCTGTTTTTCCCCCATTAATCTGTATACAATCCCAAAAAAATCATGGAGATTTTGCTCAAGTTTTAAGCTTGACTGATCTTGTGAGATAATTTCAAATGCACTCCGTTTGCATCTGTCTATCCCACAGATGCCATCTATTGAATCAGCAACAGCAGAAAGTTTTTTATAAAACTGTTTTTTATCCTCTTCACCCATTTTCTGATCACATCCAAGTGATTCAATCACGTTCAAAATTTTTGCAATAATAATCGTCAAAAAGTTTTCGCTTTCATGCAATAACGTTGGGTCAATCGTTTTGATAAAATTGAGTTTTTCTAATACTTTATCATTTGATATATCATCATTTGAATTATCAATGTATTGTTTTATATTAAGAACAAAAAATGTTTTTCCAACACCCCTTCCCCCACTGACCATAATAGTGTTTCGAGTACGGCAATGATATATATCCTTCAATGCTTCCATTTTTTGCAATTCATTAAATCTTACTTGTCTCTCTTTTAACAGATCAATAATTTTGGCGTAATGAAAAAAAATAGAGGCTGAAATATCATCTTTTATTATAGTTATCTAACTGCTCATCTATCAATTTTACTTTCCTTTTTAAAGCCAACCCTTGGTGCAGTTTAATGAGTTTTTTGAGC
>Ga0268283_1000523_pt1 | contig 24661 bp, 21 predicted proteins | sample saktaG_13_FD_190140 | JGI IMG/M metagenome (GOLD analysis project Ga0268283, IMG submission 190140) | Saline water microbial communities from Sakinaw Lake, British Columbia, Canada - sak_2013_06_06_36m | ecosystem: Environmental > Aquatic > Non-marine Saline and Alkaline > Saline ... | reverse complement strand
GTGCCCAAATTCTTTAGAATTCTTCTCTTATGGACTAAAACATATACTCTGCAAGAGATAACAAAATGAATTGCTTGAAATAAATTCAGATGGTTGGTAGAATCCAACGGTCATTTGCGGTAATAGGAAATGACCTTTGTAATTTTAAGCAGGGTTTCATAATTTAGAAGCTGTTTTTTCATATCTCCTCCCTTCAACCGGATGGTTATAACGGAGTATGGTCACATGTGTCGCTTCCACTTGGCTGGCTGTACGCTTCCGACAGAACCTGCAGGCATTCCGCCGGAAGCTGCATCTGCACATTTTCAGGTTCATTTTTCATCCTCCATGATTTTTGGCGAATCCCCCCACTTCATTCGGATGGGCGGTGGAAAGATAATCTATTATTCTGAATGACATGCCCTGATTCGATTTTTCGCCGCAGCCAGCTAAACCAGAGCGGCTTCAATGGCCTTAACCCGACCGATAATGATTTGGGAATAAGATCGCGGCGATCACGCCGCATTGGTTCCTTCTGCGATTCCTGAAAGGCGCTGTTTGATGGAATTCAACTCCGACTGCAACGCCTCTGCCCGACGTTGAAGCGACTGTCTCTCCATGCCGGGATTCGGGTTTTGATATGACGCAGCATCCCCGCCGAAGCGCATCCACCCCGGCAGACCGGTAGCGTAAAACCTGTTTCGCCATCCACGGCCGCAAGCCATTCTCAAACCTTTACCCGGAAAGGAATTCTCATATCCGAGCATGCCGACTCCGGCGCATAATCCGGCGCCACGACCGGTCATCGCGCCCATTCCCATGGGCCCTCTTCGATCTCTTCCTGGCATTTCAAGCCTCCTTTCATTTATCCTGTTCTCTGATCATAGCATTCCCGAACGCTTCCGAACGACTCAGGAACTCCCTGTTGCGTGAAAAAAGCCACAGGTGTTGATTTAATTATTAGCACGATTCATGCCAGATCGTTAAACCGAGGCGGTTGGATTACAACACACTGTTTTTATGATAATATACGTAGATATCTCAAATGCACCGATCTGTATAAAAGGAATAGAGTATCGATTTTGCAACTCAATATCAGGGTCAAGGTTCCATTTCTGCAACGCCCGTTTATAAACCGACCCACAAAAGATTGTCTGACATGATCCAAGGCAAAGTGGAGGTAATACTTGAAGAAATGATTGTTCGGTAGACCCAGTTGTTGATTGATTTTCCCCAGATAGCTGAATTGGCCTTACAGCATCGGATCTACGAACCGCTGGGTTCGGGCGAGTCCGTGACAACCAATGCCCGCGTTATCGCCCATCTGCTTACCAGCCGCGAGAGAAAATTTCCTTCATACTCATGGCATTCAAGACAGAGGTGCAGGTTTCCCAGTCGGCGTCTTCCACCTTGCTGTATTTCACGTCGAACGGGTTTCTGGTGGCCGTGGTTCGGTCGATGAGCTGACGGGCGGCTTGTTCGTCATCGAGGGCGACTTGCACCCACACGTCCTCAAGGGTATCCGGGATCTGGCCAAAAAGCCCATGAATCGATTCGAGGCGATCCGCCAGCACCTGGTGGACGCGATCCTCTACAGAATCGCGGTAGCGGAGATTGGCGATCCAGATTTCGCTGCGCGCCTGCCCGATACGCTGAATACGGCCTTTTCGCTGCTCAAGACGCGTCGGATTCCAGGGAAGGTCGATATTGATAAGCGTGCCGAGACGCTGGAGGTTGAGGCCCTCCGAGGCGGCATCGGTGCCGAGCAATAGTTTGAGATCGCCGATACGGACGCGTTCCTTGAGAACATCCCGCTTGCAGCGCTGGAATTTGCTTTCGCGCCAGAAACCGGAGCGGTTGCTGCCGGCGTAGAGGCCGATGTCCATATCCGTAAATTCCGCACGATTCGCCAGTTCGTCTCCGACCCAGCGGACGGTGTCGTAATACTGCGAAAAGAGGATACAGCCCAGATCGAGCCAGCGGCGTGCGCCGCCCGGATGGATGCCAAGAAGATAGCCTACCAGCGCTTCGAGCTTTGGATCGCTATTGCCGCCTTGCCGGAGCAGTTGGAGGCAGCGGCGTAGGGACGCTGTTTCCGCAGGGGTGAAGTTTTTGAAGTCGCTCGGTCCCTGCGGCGGCCGTCCGATCTGGACAGGCGCTTCTTCATCGGCATCATCATCGTCATCCTCGTCGTCCGGAAAATCGGGCTCTTCGCCAAGAAGCCTTTGCACGGTGCGTCGGCCGGCTTCCATCGAACTGCCGAGGCGTCGCAAGAGAAGCGTCTTGAAGAAACCCGCCCCTTGCACCCTTTTCTGGAGCAGCAGGGAAAATGCTTCCGCTTCCTGATAGGCTTCAAGCAGGTATCCACCGAGAACCAGGGCGCCTTCGTTTTCCTCGCCGAAGAGTTTCACGGCGACCTTCGGCAGGAAATAGCCGCCCGTCGCCGGATTGATCGTTGCTTCCAGATAGCCGCGCGTCCGGCGCACGATGCACCGCAGCAACGGATTGAAGCGTTCGCCGTAGTCGGAAAGCAGCCCGTTTTGAAGTTGGACCCGCCGGATTGCCAACGAGAGCTTGTCAAGACTCTCGGGCTTTAATTGCCAGTGGGTGTCGCCGATATCGAGGCTGCGGCGGATGCGGTCGAATGCCGGATCTTCAAATCGGGACGGCAGCGGATCGCGGACGTATTCCCAGCCATTGCGGACATCATCGGTTGGAACTGCCGCATCTCCGGTGGCGATATCCAGACAATGACTGGGTCGAAACCACGGGCTGGTCTGCGTCCTGCCGCCAAGCACGCTGTCGTTTCCATGAGAGAGGATATGCAGAAGGTCCCAGGCCTCGACCGGGTGCAGTTGGACCGGGGTCGCCGTGGCCAGCATCATGCTTTTTGTCTTCGGGCCGATTTTCCGGAGAAAAGCCATTAATTTATTCGGTACAGCTCTCTCGTCGATTTCATCGGCTCCGGCGTCCACCTTCGGCAATTTGCGGCGGCGGGCGCGGTGCGATTCGTCCACGATGACACAGGTGTATCGGCGGCCCAGAAGTTGATCCACCGCCTCCGGCAGACCCCGCACCACCAGGCCCTGCGAAACCAGACCGATCCTTCGCGGGCATTTACCGAGTGATTTCGGACCCTCCGACGGATATTCCAGATCGTTCTCGTCAACCCATGCACGGCCATTCCACCGGGCGGACGGCAGCAGGAGATGTTCCATCAATTCATCCTGCCACTGCCGGAGAATCGGTTTGGGGGCAAGGACGAGAATCGGGCCTGAGCCAGGATCATCGAGAGCCATGAGCATTGCGGCCATGGCTAGCTGGATGGTTTTCCCCAGACCTACCTGATCGGCGAGAACAAGGCGGGCGCCACCCAGCCTGTGCCGTTGCAGGGCCAGCCTTGCAAAATACTTCTGGTGCGGCATGAGTCCCTGATCACGGCGATAGACAGGCGTTTCGACGGCAGCGGCGGCCGCCGCCGTCGTGGGGTCGGCGATCGCCTGCAACGCCTCCGGTTCGATGACCCTGCGGGAAATGATGCGCTGCACATCCTGTACAATGAAAGGGCAGCACGCAAGATCCACTGCCCTGGCATCATTCCAGAGCGCATCGAATTCCTCCTGCACCCATGCAACGGTTTCGGGGTCATTATCTTCCCAAAGCAGCTCATAGTTCACCTTCCAGCCCGAAGCGCTCTCGTTGACACTACCAAGAAATGCGGTGGCCGAGCCGTCCGCATGCCGCACGACGCCGGCTTTGCCGTGGATCAGGCCGAATGCGGCATCAGGCAACACCCGCACTTCCATCTTCCTGCTGGTGAGAGCTTCGTGGAGTGCTCGATAACGCGGGATCGCGGCGGGCGGCGCTTCCTCCGGCCTGCCCGAACACCAGCTCCGGCGGAGCGCCGCTTGAGCGGCGGCAGCGGTGACAACGTCCTGCGGGTCGAGGTCCGAGTTGCAGATGATCCGCACCGGCCCGGTCACTTTCGCGATGGCTTCCCCGGCCACCTCAAACAGGCTGGAGCGAAAATACCCTGCGATGCGGTCATAGGAAACAGCGCCCTCGAGGCGTTGGTTCAACACCGCATGGTCGAGTCTGTTTCTACGGCTGGAATGGCGTTTCAGCATCAGGCCTGGTCATTTCGAAGACGTCCGGCAAGGATGCGGGCGGCTTCAGAGTCGGTGATCCATTCGTTCATGCCCAGAGCATTCCCCAACGCAGAGAGCCATTCGAGAAGGGCGACAAAGCGTTCACGCCGGCCCCAGTACCCCTGCCCAAAGGTGTCGCGCAGATATCGGCGGCTGGACTCCGGATTGTTGCCGGCCACGCTGGTCTCCCGAACGGCGAACAGCAGATGGCGAAGCGCCGAAGCTGCGAAAGGATGCGGGGCAGAGGCAGCTGCACGGCCCCGGCGGGCGGGAGGCGCATCCGTATTGTCGCCATTCAGCGGCGCAAGACCCGCTACGGCAAAGCCGCTGGGGGTGTGCATGCGGGTGCCGTTGGCTTTGTCGCTTTTCAGGAGCGGCCGGATGTCCGTGACGCCGAAGCCGCGGGCAAGCTCTTCATACATGCCTTTGCGGCGCTCCCCCCGGCTCTCGATGTCGAGGGCGCGGAGGTAGTAACGCTCCACAAGCGAGAGATCGCGCCAGGAGTTGTCCAGCCCCCGGGGGACAAGGGTGTCGCAGGCGATGCCGAGGGCGCGCTCGATGACGGTCTGAAAATCGCTTTTCTCGCTCCTGGACCGCACGGCAAAGACCTCATGCTCCACGTCGCGTCCGTCGAGCGTGCTGTATTGGGTGAGGACTTTCAGAGCGGCTGCGTAGGCAGCGAGCTGGTAATCGGCATCGTTGAAGTTGGGCTCGCCGTCCTCATCCAGGGCTTGCATGGATTCGATCTGGCGTTTCACCTCGTCCTCCACCAACGGATAGACCTCATCGAGGAAGCCAGGCTCGTTGGCGGTGTGTTTGCGCAGGACAAGGCAGACTGTGCCTTGAACATAGTTGCCCTTCTTGATGCCGGCGGCCCCGGTTTCAGTGCTGATCGTCCAAGCGGAGGTCGCCTTGAGTCCAGCCGCCCAAAGGATCATACCCAGATCGGCCCATACCGCCGGGTCCTGGTGGGTGAACATGACCATCTGCAAACCATTGTCCGGCATGTGGCGGGCGAGGTTGCGGTAGATTTCCACCATGGAACGGCGGAAGTCTTCACCATTACCCCGCACGGCCAGCTCGGCGCGGGCATCGGGCGTCCATTCGGGAAAAGTTTGGGCCAGTTGTTTTTCATACCAGGCAAGGAAGAAGTCGCCGAGTTCGTGGTAGTTGATTGCATCGGCGTAGGGTGGATCAGTAACCCAGATGTCACAGTTTTCGTGGAGGTCGCGGGCGTCGGAAGGCATTACGATAGATTGGATAGCTCTTGTCGATGTAACTTCGATTAATACTGGCCAAGCCGTTTTAAATTTTGTAAGCGGACGACCCGAATAGTTTGAAAGCGTATTTAATGCTTGGTTCAGGAAAACATCTTTGCCTTTTTCATTCGATAGGCTTGTATCCCACAGACAAAGTTTTGAATCCCAGTTAGCCATACGTCCAAGGCCAAGCAAGCACGCGACGCGAGTTTGTTTTGATGCGGATAGGCATGCGCTGAATTCGGCAATGAGCCCATGCGTCAATAACTGTCGCGGCGTAAAGAGGTGATGCCAGTGGGTCCAACCCCGTGTACGGATAGGCTCTTCGGTTTTGTCCCCTCCCTCCGGAATTGCCTTGTATGGGATGAAGCCCTTACTCTGCCAGTCGGCGAAGTGTTCGCGCAGCAGTGCAAGCACTTTGGCTTCACGAACAAAATCTGCTTCTTTTGGGGCTGCATAGCGGCGCACAATTTTGGTCACAGTCTTTCCCTGTGCATTGATCTTTGTAACTGTTTTTGCCCAGCGGATGCAATAAAGCCTTTCCTGAAACACATCATCTGGCCGGGGTACAACATCTTCGTTGGACCAGCGGCGCAGTCCTTCTGGGCCGCGCAACGCTTCCATCGACCAAGAGCGGTTCGGATCGAAGGGATCAATGATGCGGTTGTCCACCGTTGTGGCGCCCTTTGGGATGATCTTCTTTTTGCTGTTCCCTTTCCAGTCCGCGATTGATTTCTCAGAAATAGTCATGATCTCTGGCGAAAGTCGGTTCGATTCTTCGATCCGATTCCAGCGAGCGACAACTTTGGATTTTTCCCCGATCAACCAGCTTGGCGCAAGGGGGATGAAGTAATCGCAGCCCTCTGGTTTCACCTCAACGCAGTAGAGATAAGCATCGGCACGCTCGCCCTGGTCATTGTGCTCAATTTCCCACTCGGTAACTTGCCTGTCGGCGGATTGCAGTGCCTCGGCCTGCACGCGCATCACTTCTTCCTGCACTTCTTTGCCGCCGCCCAGCAGGTTGAGGCTGGCCCAGGTGAGCAAACTGGCAACAGGATTGAGATCGGAGCCGAAGGCCCTGCAACCGATACGTGCAGCTTCGAAGGGAATGGAACCGCCGCCGCAAAAGCAATCACCGATCCGTGGCGTATGCCCGAAGGTGCGTTGACCGAGTTGCTCGACAAGTTCCGTCAGGCTGTTGGCTGTGGTGCCGAGATGGGCATTGATCTCCGTCCATGCTGCAACCGTGGGGCCGGTGACATTCTCCGGGCGCTCGCAGTGCGTGATGCGATCCGCGTAGGCCATTGCATCGAAGGCAGCACGGTCTGGAACGGGCCGCCGCCGCTGATCATCGAGGGCTTGCTGCGCTTCCTCCGTGAGGGATTCCCGGATTCGGGCGCAGATCTCTTCTTTTTCTTCGTCGGTAATCCCCTGTTTGAATCCACGGGTACCGAAGAAATCGTCTTTTATTTCCGTTGGGGCGGCATCCCGCCAGGCGGCGACCGGGATTTCGCCCTTGCAGCGCTGCCACGCGCCGTCGTCGTCCATGGTGAGGATCTTGAGGAAGATTTCCCGGTCTTTCTTCGGGTTATTCGAGGCGGGCATCAACATGCCGAGGATGGAAGCTCTGACAAGGATCAGCGGCTTGCGCCCCCACCATTTCCCGAGGCGGGTGAGCGTTTGCCCGTTGTTCGCCTTGCGCTCCTTGTAAGACTCTGCGGAAAGGCGGGCAATGGGAAACTGGGTTTCAATGAAAGTGGACATTTATATCCTCGTTACAGGGAACGCATTAACGACAACCTAACGACAACCTAACGACAACCTAACGACAACCTGGGGTCATTTCCTGACATAGTGGGCGCCCCTGCCTTTGCCAACGGGGGTAAGTACGTTCATTTACAGGGGCAGCGATAGTTGGGAATGACTGAGCAATTCGCGCCGCGCCCTGGGTGACAGCCCTTCGCCTTTGACGAATGGATTGTCGGCAATGGCGGCCCGGAGCGCTTTGCGCCAGCCAAGCCCTTTCTGACTGGCCTGGCCGGTGGTTGCCACTGTCATGGTGTAGAGCCACCAGCGCTCTTCGGGGGCCAGTGCTTCCCAGTTACGCAGGGCATTCGGGATGTCGTCGGGCGAAGCCTCCTCGACGGCCCAGCAAAGTATGCAGAGTTCCTTGCCCAGCGAAGGATGCACCGGCACGGGCTTTCCGGGATTCTTCTGAAACTTGGCAACAGGAAGACCGTTGGCGCGAAGACGGCGATTGGCCTCTTCCCAGAACGCCGGTGCGAGGGCGAGCCACCGGGCGCGATTGATGATGACACGCAGCGACGGATCGTCTTGTGACGGAGCCTCAGCTAAGCGGTCTTTCAGGTTGTCGAAGTCGTTTCCACGGTACTCGGTGATCGTGATGATGTCACTGCCCCCGCTGCCCTTCGGGACGTTGATGAGAAAGCCGTGGCGGGCTTCCTCCGGCAGAAACCCCAGACCGACGACTTTACGGGTTGCAGATGAAGCGGCGCGGGGCATGGCTTATTGGGTCACTTTCGCGAGGTTGAACGGCTGACTGGTGGCCCTGAGCCAGTCAAGAAGCGCCTGCCCGGTGAGAAATCCAAGGGAGCCGATGGCCATCCGCAAGCTTCCGCCGCCGACGATTTCCTGAAGTTTTTCCGCGACGGATTTCAGGGCCGCCGCATCGTAGCCGCCTTCCAGGACGCCGGAGTATTCCACGTTCTGCCGGCCATCGCTGCTCTCGGCCGTGAGGCCGATGTCATAGGCAGTAACGCCCACTGCATTTTCCAATCGCTGGATGAAATCCCAGGCCGCTCCGGAGTCATCGAATTTCGTCTGCTGATTCCAGCGGGCCGGAATCTCCGGATCCAGCGTGCGCTCTTCTTGTCCCTTCTGTGGAATCGGGATGCGGACCGTCTCGGAGTAAATCTCATAGGCGGAGGCCACGGCCATGGCGCACACGATGCGACACTTTGCGGGGACGCGAAATGGCCCGTCGTATGTGGCAAAACCGGTGCCGGTGGGCGAGGAGCCGTCCGTGGTGTAGCGAAGGGTGATCCCGTTGGCCTTCGGCAGCGCGAGCAACTCCACCTCGTAATGGTCACCCCGGTGGTGTAACTGGTATTTCAGCCTGATCTTTGCGGTCCATTCCTTCACCGCGCTGACTCGGCCGGGGTCGGCGGGATCGAAAGCGAGAAAACGGTATCGCAAACCGGTAGCTTCAAAGCGGGCCGGTGTCGGCACGGGGCTGGAAGCGTTCGTCGGGTCGGCATCTCCCGTTTCATAAACAACGGAAGGGGCGTGCAGGGGCTCGACTTTCAGAAAGGTGTGTCCGTCGCCATCTTCCCGGATGGAAAGCTCGCGGATGGAAACATCGGGAACGGGCGGCGGGAACGGGCCACGCCGGATGTGATTTCCTTCTTCACGCCACAGTCCGCGTCGGAGGCACTCGGCCTTGAGATCATCGAGGGCGGAAATCTTGTGGAGCGGCCAGTTGGTATTGACCGCTGCGGCCCGCTTGAAGTCGGACCACAGGACGACTCTGGTCTCCGGTGAGCCGAAAAGGCGCGCCTCCGCACGGGTGCGAAAACTGTCGTCGTCAATCTTGGTCGTGAATTTCTGCGCCCCTTCAAGGGTCTTGCGGATGGTTGCTTCGCCACTCTGATTGCCCGCAAAGGCCAGATCGGTGCCGGTCGCCCGCAGCGCGGCGTTGATGGAAGGATAGACAATCTGGTCGAAGGCTTCCTTCAGTGCCGAGGTGAATTGCAGGCCCACGCGGTCGCGAAGCGCGTCGAGCGCCCGCCACTGCGGATCATCGGAGGGCGTATTCTCCGCCTTCAGTTCATCTTCGATGCTTTGCAGGGCGCGCGTCTGTCTGGCCGAATCGAGCACTTTCTGAAAGGTATCCCGAGAGCCCGTGAGAAAGAGGCTGCGGTTCTTGTATTGCTGCTGGCTCCACCACGCCTGCCAATCAGCGGAGACGGGCAACTGGTTCGCCTGCCAGCCTGGCCGAACGATCACCAGCGTGGTCTTTTCCTGCTCGACATGAACTTCATCCGGCGGGGGCAGAACCTTTACAACCTGGTAGCAATCTTTAAGCGAAGCGGAAAAATATGCTTCCAGATGCTCCCGGAGCATGCGATCCACCGTTTCCGTGTGAAGCGCCAGAGCCGTTGAACGCAGCTTTGCGGCAAGGTTCTGCTGGTTTTTGAAAAAAAGGCGTCCATCGGCGGAATTGTGGAGATACCAGGCTCGGGTCGCCAGTTTATCGATGACGTTGGCCTTGAAGGTGGAGAGGTCGCGGCCGGGGCGCTGGAGGCAATCCACGAGCTGATATTCCCGAAGCCCGTGAATGGCGCCGGGCGTCGTTGAAAGCGAGGCGACAAGGATGAGGCGAGCGGCATCCGAAGCGTCGGAATTCCCGTTGCCGATGTCGATTTGCTCGACCTCCGCATCGCCGCCGTGGGCGATATCGTGGGCGATGGCTTCACTGAGCGATGGATTGATGGTGCGAACCTCGGAAGCGATTTCATCCAGATTCAGATCGATATCGTAAGGGTGAATCAAGTCGATGCCTGCCGCTTTCTCCGACTTCCATAGGTTGGATACCACCATCTGCATGAGGCGGATGACGCCCCTGGTTTGCTGGAATCCCTCGTTTTCCTTGAACTTGCCCACAAGTTCCCGGAGGTCGGGATGGAACGGATATGCGTCAACGATGCGGGCATAAAGCGCCTCCGGCGAGGTGGCGGTCAGGTTCATCCGGTTTGCCTCGCGAAGCGCCTCACGATAAGCGCCGGCCACCTTCCGGATTTCCGCCTCCGGCGCAATATGCTCGAAGAGGCGTTTGCGCAGAATGTGGTAGAGTTCGTCACCATTCGGATTGACCGGCGTGATCGGGACCGCAATCCGCCTGGATTCCGACGTGATTCCCTGGACTGCCCGGTTGAAGGCCGCCTCGAGGTTGGCCTGGCCGATGCTGAAATTCGTTCCCGCCAGATCGGACAGAACAAGGCACACCTTGTCCATTTCGGCAACCGCAATGAAGAGGTTTGCGAGCGCCGTGGTCGTCACGACACCCAGGTCGGCGTTGCCGACCGGAACAGCCACGGCGTATTCCAAGTAAGTAGGGAGTTCGTCGAGGAAAAGAACGAGCGGATCGCCGCCGAGCAACTGCTTCCAGGCTTCGGGTCCCGGTGCATTGAGGAGCGGTGAAACATAGCGGGCAAATTGCTCCGCCTTGCCAAGCTGCTCTGCAATCGATCCCCAGATTCCGCCTGCGGCATCCGTGCTTCTGCCATTGAACCCGACAACACGGCAGCGGCCGAGCCTCGGCGCCTGATCCTGTTCGCCGAGGACTTTTTTTCGCAATTCGGGATCACGTGCCAACAAACCCAGCGCAATCATGCTGTGCGTCTTGCCGCCTCCCATCGCCTGCGAAAGCAGGAAGACCGACGAACCTGCACCAGAACCGCCCAAATGGCGGAACGCTCGATCCATCAACGTGAGCATGCCGTTGGTAAAAAAGTTCTCCTCGAAAAATTCAGGACCGTTGACCTGCCCTTTCAGAAACGTATCGAGGCTTAAAACGGTGGCTCTTCTGTCAGCGGCAAAGACTGACGGGCGCGGTTTGCAGAGGGAGTGGACGCTCATGATTGTACTATCCTGTCCTTCCTTAGAAAGTGAGCATGCTCTTTCAATGTTTATCTCACGTGGTAGTGATGAAACCCTGCCGATCAATCTCGTCGAACATTTTTATCTTTGGTAAAATCTTTACTACGAATATACGGTAATGTACAGTAGAGACTGAACGGATTTTCCGTTCAGGCACTAAGTAAATGATGGCATGTTAATTGCTTTATATTTTATCGGCTTTACCTCCAACTTGGCAGATGTCAACCAGTGCATTCCCGGCTGGTTGACAATCCCTTTTTTCATATCTTGAAGTGCCACTTCGATTCCGCTTCCTCCCGAACCCGATCCAGTCAAAGAAATGCAAGGCCGGGGTCCATGTATGCGTTTATCCGTCAAGTCAATAAACACGACTTTTGTTCAAAATTGGTCCTTATTTTTTTCTGCTTGATCGGTTCTGTTTTAATATGTGTTTTAACATGTTTGTATTTTTTTAACACCTCTTGCCTGCATATCTCGTTTGTCTGATCAGGACTGCACGCATCTTATCGCTCCAAACATTGCCTTTCTTTAGCCATTAATCTTGTCTTGCGATGAATCTCAGGATTGTTTTTTAGATGCCTTACTGATTGGCACTCCTTTTGCTCAATACACAATCAACAGGAGGGCATCATCATGGACAGGCCGAATGCAAAGTTGATTGATCTGAGAAACGCTTTTGAACCCATCGCGCTGCTGAACATTTCTCAGTTGTGCCGTGAAATGAAAATCAACGACACCATGGAAATCCGGGTTGAAGAATCGGATTTCCACGGGAACCTGCTCCGATTGCTGCATTGTTTTCCTGTCCGGGTGCTGGCCGATAATAAATGCTCCGGTTCTGAGACCGGTTGGCAAGTGATCATTCAAAAACATATTCAGGAGGAACTCCAATGAGCGAGATCAACTTATTAGAAATTAAACCGTCAAACACCGTTGACGCCAGAGGCAGCGCCTGCCCCGGCCCCCTTTTGGAAGCCAAAAAAGGCATTGGAAAAGTCAAGGTCGGTGAGGTGCTGGAAGTCTTTTCCAATGATCCCGGAACCCGCACCGATATTCCGGCCTGGGCCGGAAAGGTCGGCCATGAATATCTGGGGGCCGAGAAGGCCGATGGATACGATAAACTCTATGTGCGTCGAAAAAAATAATTCGGAGCCGTTAATGCCATGGATAGCGAAACGATTTCCCAAAAAGGAAAAATACTGATTCTGGCCACGGAAACCTGCGCCTATCCAGGGGCGGATTCCGTGGGGCAGTCCCATTCCAGCTACCCGACAAACACCTTTATTTTGAGGGTGCGGGCACCGGTGCTTTTTCCGGAACATTTTTATATGGACTGCTTCAAGAAAGGCATCAGCGGAATCATCATTATGTCCTGCGGCGAAGAATGTCCGTACGAGGGCGCTTATAAGGCCCTGGCCAGACGTCTGGACCGGGTATATCAACTGATGAAGGCTGTTGACCTGGATATTCGAAGGCTACGGCTGACCGCGATCTGCACGGTCTGCAACCGGGCATTTTTAAAAGAAATCAACCAGATGAATGATATGATCACCGAGCTGGGGCCGCCTGTATTTACACAGGCCTGACCCCACTCAGTGTCGGCGGTCCGGGCCGTAATCACTCCCATGTCCCGGACCGTTTGACCTACAGTTGAGGAGAAATTATGGCGTTCATCCATACCAAGATATTTGACGTTTTAGTTGTCGGCGGTGGCATTGCCGGGCTTCAGGCTGCGCTGGATCTGGCAGACCAGGACTTCCGCGTCGCCATCGTGGAAAAAGGTCCCTCCATCGGCGGCAAAATGATCCGGCTTTCCAAGGTGTTTCCCACCCTGGACTGCGCCAGTTGCATTACCACCCCCAAAATGGCCGCTGCCGCCCATCACGACAGGATTACCCTGTTTACCTGTTGCGACGTCAAATCACTCGACAGAGCTGGATCGACGCTTACAGCCGGCATCACCCAGCAGCCCCGGTATGTGGATGCCGACAAGTGCATCGGATGCCGGAAATGCGAATACCAGTGTCAGGTTCTGGTGCCGGACGCCGAGCAGGGCGGTTTTTCCGCGCGGAAAGCCATCAGCATTCCGTTTTCCAACGCCATTCCCCAGATCGCCGTTCTGGATGCTGAAAACTGCATGTTGTGCGGAAAATGCGAAAAGATCTGCCCGACGCAGGCGATCGATTATTTCCAGAAGCCGTCGGATTTTATCATTGAAGCCAAAAGCGCGGTTCTGGCCACCGGTTATGAAATGACACAGCTTGCCGATAAGCCTCAGTACGGCATGGGAAAAATCCCCAACGTAATCGATGCGCTTCAGATGGAGCGGCTGCTGGCGCCGCATGGCCCTTACAATCGGGTGCTGCGACCATCGGATGGCAGAGAGCCGGATTCCATCGCTTATGTTCAATGCGCCGGATCGCGGGATCAAAGCATGGGGGTTTCCTATTGTTCCAGGTTCTGCTGCATGTACGCCATCAAGCAGGCCATGCTGCTTTCCGGATCCCTGCCCCTGGCGGATATCCGCATCTATTACATGGACATTCGGGCGTTCGGGAAAGGGTATGAGCAGTTTTACCAGAACGCCAAGGCCATGGGCATCGAATTTGTCAAGGCCAAAGTAGCCCGCATCGATCCCGGCGAAAACGGCGGCGTTACGGTTCAGTATGAAGACCAGAATGGAGAGGGGATGGTGACGATGAATCATGACCTCGTGGTGCTGTCCCTGGGGGTTCTCCCCGCCTGGAATCCTGAAGGGATATGTCCGGTTTCCGCGGCATCGGACCGCTTTATTCGCACGATTCAGCCCAAACTTTCGCCGACCCTGACGGATATGGAAGGGATTTTTGTCGCCGGTGTCGCCGCAGGGCCCAAGGATATTGTTGATACGATTACCGAAGCGGGCGCGGCGGCCATGGAAGCGGCGAAGTATATGAAGATGGACTGAAGGCTATTGGCTATGGGCAATAGGCTGATGGGTGATGGATTTTCAAGTATGGTTAGGAGATGCGGAAATGACGGATGAGACAGTACCTAAAGCGGATAACGAAACAAAAAACAAGGTCGGCGTTTATATCTGCTACTGCGGCGGCAATATTTCCGATCATGTGGACGTGGAAAAGGTTCGAGAGCGCATAGAAAAGCTGCCCGAGGTGGCCGTGGCGCGGACCAACATGTTCATGTGCTCTGATCCCGGGCAGCAGTTGATCATGGATGATCTGAAAAACGGGACGGTCGACCGGATCGTTGTGGCCTCATGCGCCCCCAGCCTGCACGAAACCACCTTTCGAAGCGCCATTTCCCGGGCCGGGGCCAACCCCTTCATTTATGAACATGCCAATATCCGCGAGCAGGTCAGTTGGGTGCATCACGGGGATCAGGCGACCGAAAAAGCCACGCGACTGATATCCATGGCCGCAGCCAAAGCCGAACAATTGATGCCGCTTGAGCCGATCCGGGTCAATGCAAAAAAACACGCCACCGTGATCGGCGGCGGCATTGCCGGGCTTCGGGCCGCCAAAGATCTGGCGGACTGCGGTATTGCAGTGGCGCTGATAGAAAAAACCCCTTTTCTGGGAGGGAATCTGGCTTCTCTGGACCGGATTGCACCGACCGGAGATTCCGCCAAAGACCTGATCTGCACGCTTGCCCGCCAAGTACTGCGTCATCCGGCCATTACAGTGCACACCTGTGCGAGTGTGGAATCCTTCGATGGATATGTCGGCAATTTCACCATAGGCGTTAAAAAGCAGAATTCGGAATCCATGCAGGATGCAAGCGGCCAGTCGGCTGAGGGAAAAAACAAGCCAGGGGATTTTGTTCCGTTTGCAGGCGTGTTTGCGGGAGATCGTGTCAATTCACCGACCTCATTTGTCATCGAAACCGGCGTGATTGTTCTGGCCACCGGGTTCAAGTCCTACAGGCCAAAGCCCGGGGAATACGGCTTTGGAACCCATAGTGAAGTCATCACCCTTCCGGAGCTGATCAAGCGCATGGCCAGAAACCGCAATTCAGGGGATTTGCTGGAAATTGACGGCAGAAAAATCCGCAGCATGGCCATGATCCATTGCGTGGGCAGCCGCCAGATCTCTGGAATCCATCCCGAGGATGACGACGGCCGACTCAATGAGTACTGCTCCCGCACCTGCTGCACGGCAACCTTGAATGCGGCCAATATCATCCGCCAGACGTACCCCGCCACCCGCATTTATGACTTTTACCGGGATATCCGGACTTATGGGCGTGACCAGGAAGCGCTATACGAGCAGACAGCCCGGAATCAGGTGGTCTTTTTCCGGTTTGAGGCCGATGAAGCACCGGAAGTGGTTGAGAGCAGCGACCAGTCCGATAATTTTCCCCTTTGCGTCAAAGTGAAGGACGTCCTGACCTTTGGAGAAGAAATTGAAGCGCCCGTGGATCTGGTTGTGCTTGTAACCGGAATCGAGCCCAATGATGTTTCCGGTCTGGTTGAAAAAATGAAGCTGCCGGTGGGGATGGACCGCTTCCTGCTGGAAGTTCATCCCAAGCTGCGGCCGGTTGAATTGCCGATTTCCGGAATATTTCTGGCCGGAACCTGCCAGGCCCCCATGGATGTCGGGGAAGCCTGCAACGCCGCGGGCGCCGCCGCCGTGAAGGCGGCTGCCCTGCTGGGCCGGGGTTATGTGGAGCTTGATCCCTTTGTGGCCGAAGTCAATCTGGGAAAATGCATCGGCACGGGCGCCTGCGTCGAGGCCTGCATCAGCGACGGCGCACTTCGCCTGGTGGAGATGGAAATAAGCGGGCAGATCGTCCAGCGTGCTCAGGTATCGCCTGCGCTCTGTCTGGGCTGCGGCGCCTGCGTCAGCGTCTGTTCGGAGAATGCCATCGATGTCGCCGGATGGACCCTGAGCCAGTACGAGGCCATGGTTGACCGGATCGTCGCCGAAGACATCCCCGCCTGACATGGATTTTGACGGACTTAAAAAATGCGTAAAATGAGGGATTACAATGCCTGAAGAAACCACCCCGAAACAGCAAAAGGCAGATGACATGAAAGCACTTCGCCGCGTCTGCAAGGAAAGGATTGAACGGGTTTCCGACCGGGTCAGGGACCAGAAAAAATCCTTGAAGGCGATTCGAACGCAACTGGAAAACGCCGCCTGCACCGTCCCGGAACTGGCCACGGCAACCGGCATGGCAACGGATATGGTGTTGTGGTACGTGTCGGCCTTGAAAAAATACGGTCAGATTTCCGAACAGGAAAAAGACGACGGGTATTATCGGTATGCATGGATCGCTGCCAAAGAAACAAGCGGTGAGGAATGAGAAAAGGAGAACCAAGATGTCGGTAATTAACCCGAATTTTATCGAAGAAATGAAGCATTTCGGGGAAGACGTGGCCCTGGCCTGCTTTAATTGCGGAACCTGTGCGGCCATCTGCCCCCTGATCACCGATCACTTTCCCAGAAAAATGATCCGCTATATTCAGATCGGAGCCAAGGACCGGATTCTGGACCAGGCGCAGGATCTCTGGAAGTGCCTGCATTGCGGACTCTGCACCCAGACCTGCCCCAGAGGGGCGAATCCGGGAGAAATCATCCTGAGTCTGAAACGCTACGTTGTTGCAAACTGGAGGAGATCCTGACCATGCACAATCCCAGGGATATGATTGACGTCATTTCCGGTAATGTCAGAATGACCCGAAACCCATTCGGCATCCCCAAATTTCTGCTTAACCATTGGCATTACGGCATTCAGGCCCCCAATGCGGGCGATGCCATGCTGTTTACGGGCCTGATGTATCAGTTTTCGCCCTATATCGAAAAATCGACGGCGTATCTGGCACAATTTGAAGACAGCCGCTGGAGCGATTATCTCCGGTATGCCAGGTATATACCCGGCTATCTGTCCGGCCTGGGTCTATGGATGATGGCTTCCCATGCGCAAAAAAAAGAATCCGATGCTGTCCTGCAGAACATTGTCCGCATTCTTAAGGCTTCCCATGTCGATTTTTTCTACAGGCCGGAGCTGGATGATTACAGCGGTGTGCTGCTCTATGATTTTGGAGATCAGGATGCGTTTGTCCGTCATGCCCGCTACGTGGCCGGAAAGCTTAAAAAAGCCGGAATCAAGAAACTGATTACGGTGGATCCCCACACCACGTATGCCTTGAAGGTCCTGTTTCCCAAATATGTTGATGCCGTTTTTGACGTAAAACCCTACTTTGAGCTGCTGACGCTTCAATCCCGGAATGGCACCCGGCGCGTGACGCTGCATGACCCCTGTTTTTACGGACGATACCTTGAAATGTCCGATACGCCCCGCAGCGTTCTGGCAGCTATCGGGATTGAATGCGTGAATATCCGAAACTCCGGCACGTTCACCGGTTGCTGCGGAGGTCCGGCGGAATCCATATCTCCCAAGCTCTCCAGCGAAATTGTCAACAAGCGGATAGCGGATCTGAACGCAACCGGAGAGCCAATTATCGCCATGTGTCCGATTTGCCTTGGAAATTTGCGAAAAGCCGGTGCAAAGGTCGAAGACCTTGCCACGCTTATCGTTGCGGGGTTATAGGAAACCCGCAACCCATTGCCCATCACCTATTACCCATGATTTAAGGAGAACTAAAATGGAAGAGAAAGTAGAAAAAATTTTTTACGTACTGACCTGCGCCGGGGAAAACCCGGAAAAAGCAGCCATGCCGTTTGTGCTCGGCAATGCAGCGCTGGCCATGGATATTCCATCGACAATTTGCCTGCAGGGCAACGGAGTTTATCTGGCACAGAAGGGATATGTCGAGCATATGCTACCGGGCGGGGGATTTCCTCCCATCAAAAAGCTGATCCTCGACTTTATCGAACAGGGCGGGAAAATCTGGGTCTGCGTCCCCTGCATTAAAGAACGGAACATTGCCGTGGAAGACCTGATTGAAGGCTCTGAAACCACAGCCGCGGCAAAGGTGAATCTTGAAGCCCTTCAATCCAGTGCCGTATTTGTTTACTAAGAAAACCAGGTTGAAGGCATGGTTCAATTTGGTGGTTGAAACACCCTTCAGCCTACTTTTAAAAGGGGATCGATCATGAAGCAGATGCCAAATTTCCCGCCCGGACGGATAACCGATCTGGTGGAATTGAAAAAACAGGGTATGGATGTGACCTGCCGAACCACTTTTGAAATCCTGCCGGTTGAATTTGCCTATCGGGACAATCCGTTTCGGGCCCACATCTTTGTTTGCATGTTTAACGGAACCGTCAATGGCCAGGAATACACCTTTCGAAAATGTTATTCCCGGGGGTGCCCGAATAACCTATGCCCCCATGTTTCCCAGGCGGTCATGATCGCCAACCGTTATTTACAAAGGGACTATCACAGGCTGGAGCAAGCCGGTATCGCGGTGGACAGGCGACTGTTCTCCCTGGAGGAAATGACGGTAAAATTTGAAGACCTCCATGAAGATACGGCTCAGGCCACAACCATTTATGACTTCATTGCGGATGCAAGTGACTGCCCTGGAATCAGCGTGGAACCTGACCTGGAATGGGTTTCCGCCGTGGAGCATTTCGCCCATCAAGACAGCCGGACAATATTTTTGATGGCGAATTTTCGCATCGACTGCCAGGGAAAAATCACCCGCTATGAACGCTGCCTGGCCTGCTATCCGGTTGAATCGGATCACGAGGAAAGACAGAAAAAAATTACGATAGCCAACCAGCGCTTGAAATTGTTGTATGAAGAATTCGAGCAGGCCGCAATCCGGTGCGAGAAGCGGTATTTTTAATTATACAAACTGAAGTACCAAAGGAGATTATACTGTGCACGCTACCATTCAAAAACCGATTGATGAAATCGTCAGTCATATCCAGCCGAATGAAAAAGTCTTTATCGTTGGATGCAACAATTGCGCCTGGAAATGCCATTCCGGCGGCGAAGCGGAAACCGAGGCCATGGCCAAGCGCCTGTCTGAACGGGGGATTACAGTTGTTGGCTATACGGTTCCGGGCCCGCAGGGCATGTCGCTGTGCAAATTGGATCATACCCGAAAAGTGCTGCAACAGGACTATATCGAGCAGACCCGGAACGCGGATTCTTTCCTGATCCTGGGTTGCGGACAGGGCGTCCATACGGTTATAGACGCCACCGACGGCGGCATGGTTCATCCGGGGTGCGATACGATTTTCGGCGGTGAGACCGTTTCCGAAACAAACATTGAAGAGTTCTGTTCGTTGTGCGGGGAGTGCGTCATCGAATTTACCGGCGGACTCTGCCCGATGACACTGTGCTCCAAACAACTGCTCAATGGCCCCTGCGGGGGAGCTGAAAACGGATACTGCGAAGTGGACAAGGAAAGACCCTGCGGATGGATATTGATATATGAGCGGCTTAAAAAATTGGATCGCCTGGATCTGCTGGAGCCTTATCAGAAGCCAAAAAATCATGCCAAATGGAGCCGTCCCCGAACCTTGAAGGTCAGTCTGCATGAAGCCACATTCTGTTCACAGGCCGGTAAAGTAACCGTCAGCAATCAAGATTAGTCTAAACCATCGTCATTCATACAGTGAATTGGATAGGAGCGTTACCATGAAAATAACCAATTTATTCAATAAAGGCGTTTTTGTCGTCACAGGAGAGGTCGGACCGATTAAAGGCGCTGTTTCACGTGATGTAAATATTCACCCGAGTTGCGCCAAAGAGGCCAGATTTCTGCAAGACTATGTTCATGCCGTCAATGTGACGGACAACCAGTCCGCGATCATGAGGCTGGGTTCCCTGGCGTCAAGCGTGAAGCTTAAGGAACGGGGGATTGAGCCCATCTACCAGCTCACATGCCGGGACCGAAATCGCATTGCCCTGCAAAGCGACCTGCTGACGGCTTATTCATTGGGCATCGACAATGTGCTGCTCCTGACCGGGGATCACATTCAACTGGGCGATCATAAAGAGGCCAAACCGGTCTTTGATCTGGATTCGGTTCAGTTGATCCGCATGGCTGCGGGACTTCGAAACGGCAAGGATATTGCCGGAAATGCCATTGAAAATCCGCCGGATATGGCGCATGGCGCCGTGGTCAATCCCAATTTCGTTCCACTTGAACTGCAATTGATGAAGATGAAGAAAAAAGTGGATGCCGGCGCGGAATTCTTTCAGTCTCAGGCAGTATATGACGCGGATTTACTAGAAAAATTCATGGAAAAAGCAGCGGGGTTAGGCGCTCCGATTCAGGTGGGCGTCGTTGTGCTCAAATCCCCACAGATGGGCAAGTTCATGAACGAGAATGTTTCCGGTATTCAGGTTCCCCAGTTCTGGATCGATGAGATCGGTTCGGTCGACAAAGCGGATCGAAAGAAAAAAGCCGCGGAAATGACCGCCCGATTCATTCGAAGCATCAAGCACCTGGTGCAGGGCGTTCATATCATGCCACTGGGCTGGACCGATATTGTGCCGGAGATTTTGAAACAGGCGGAGATCGACATTCGCCAGTCCGCTTTTAACTGGCGCCTGGCATAAGGAGAATTTATGACATTTGTATGGTTCATTCTGGGCTTATTTCTGGGCATCATCGGGACAGGTTTTGCGGTGTGGACAATCATGCCCAAACTGATGATTCAAATCCATCGCAGCAACAAACCTTTTGAGGAAACGGTGTCCACCATCGAGAACAATGCGCTGCGTCAACAGTGGAAGGTTCCAAAAATTTATGATATTCAAAAAACCCTGCATGATGCCGATCACGCAGACATGACCCCGCTGAAAATTCTGTCCATTTGCCAACCACATCATGCCTACAATATTCTTAAAGATGACCGGGACAAAATCGTCAGCGCCATCATGCCTTGTCGCGTGGGAGTTTACCAAGGCAAAGACGGCCATACCTATATCGCGGAAATGAACATGGGGCTGATGAGCCAGATGTTCGGAGGCACCATCGCCCGCGTCATGGGTGGTGTCGCTATGGAAGAAAAAGCAATGATTCAACCCCTGATCGACTGATCCCAGTAGTCATCAAAACATAACTGAGGTCACAAAATGAAGTTTCGCTGGAAACTGTTGCTGCTGCTGATGAGTGTTTCGATCCTGCCTATTGTCGGGTTGCGGACTTACGGCATCCACAACGTCCGCCTGATGGCCGATGCGCTGGTTCAAAAGCTGGAACAGGTTCAAGAACCGGCGGATTCGAGCACGGCTGTTCCCCCTTTGATTCAGGGACCGGACTCGGGCCGGACCCAATCTCCTCGAGACCAATTAACAAAAGACGGCGTTCTGGAATTGAAGCAGAATATCCTGGAACGAGTGGGCCGGGTGGAAAACCTGACATTAGGCTTTCTATCCCTGCTTATCATCCTGGTAACCCTCTGCGGTCTGATGTTTTCCCGCAGCGTCATCCAAAAAATCGAGGCGATTGCAAAAGCCGCACACAAACTTGCTGGCGGAAATTTTGAGGCCAAAACCGGGATCGTATCCCATGATGAATTTGGAGAGATCGGAAAAATTTTTGATGGTATCGGTCCCCGACTCAAAGACCATTACCGGATGCTTCAATCCATTGCCGTGGCCATGGAAATTCAGCAGCGGCTACTACCCAGCACACCGCCGCAGTCTCCGGGGTTTGACATCCAGGCAATGACCCTTTACAGCGACGAAACCGGCGGTGATTATTTTGATTATCTATGCTCGGGCGCCAACCAAAAGCTTTGCCTGGTCGTGGGAGATGTTGCCGATCACGGGCTGCCATCGGCGCTTCTGATGGCCAGCGTGCGGGGAATGCTGCGGCTGCGGGCCGCAATGCCCGGCGCTCTGGAGGAAATGGTCGCGGATGTAAACCGTCAGTATGCGCGGGATGTCGAAGCAGAGGGCCGCTTCATGACTCTTTTTATGGCGCGGATCGATATGGAGAACCAATTGATTGAATGGGTCCGGGCCGGCCATGACCCTGCCATCCTGTATGATGTTGAGAAAGATTCGTTTACCGACCTCAAAGGCCAGGGCACCGCCCTGGGAATATCAGTGGATTCCATCTTTACCCGGCAATCCTTGCCGATTCGAACCGGGCAGGTAATTTGTCTCTTTACAGACGGCATTCCAGAGACGCGCAATGCACAGGGAATTTTGTTTGGCAGGGAGCGCCTGTGTCAGGCAATCCGTCGGCATGTCGCTGAAACCGCAAAAACCATAATCCTGTCCATCCTGGATGCAGTCGCTGAATTCCGGGGAGATCAGGAACAGGAGGATGATCTGACATTGATGGTCGTTAAAATTATAGATATATAAATTCGAATATCGAAATTCGAAACAAATGCAAATAGGCTATGCCCCCGCCCAGGGGGCGACACGAGCGCAGTGTCAACAAGGAAGCGTTTAAGTGGAAATGAAAGGAGGACTCACATGGAAATGAGCCGACGGGGATTTTTCAAGATTGCGGGGGCTGCGGGAGCTGGTATTGCCGCTGCCGCCCGACCCGCCGAAGCCTGGCAATCACACGCTCCGGCAGATCCACTGGGTTGCCTGGTCGATCTCACCCGCTGTATCGGCTGCCGCAAGTGCGAGCAGGGCTGTCAGACGGTAAACAGCCTGCCCAAGCCGTCACAGCCCTTCGACGATCTGACGGTTCTGGACAAAAAGCGCCGACCGGACGAACGCACTTACACGGTGATCAACCGGTACTACCCGGGTCGGCGCGACGAGCGGGATCAGCTCGTTCCCACCTTCACGAAGGTCCAGTGCATGCACTGCCAGGATCCGGCCTGTGCTTCGGCTTGCATTGTGGGCGCGCTGACCAAGAAGGAGAACGGCGCCGTGCACTACGATGTGACCAAATGCATCGGCTGCCGCTACTGCATGGTGGCCTGTCCGTTCGAGATCCCGGCGTATGAATACCGGGACCCGATCACCCCGCGCGTGATGAAGTGCACCTTCTGCTACGAACGGGTCGAAAAAGAGGGCAAACCGCCTGGCTGCGCCGCCATCTGCCCGGTGGAGGCCATCACCTTCGGTCGCCGCAACACCCTGCTCAAGACCGCCAAAAAGCGGATCCAGAACGACCCCGGAAGTTATGTTAATCACATCTACGGCGAGAACGAGGCCGGCGGCACCTCCTGGCTGTACATTTCCGGCGTGCCTTTCGACCGGGTTGGATTCATCGACGTACCCAACCAGCCGCTGAACCAGCTTGCCGAGACAGTCCAGAGCTCCCTGTTCAGCTATCTCTGGTCGCCGATCGTGCTTTTCGGCATGCTGGGCGGCATCATGTTTGCTTTCCGTGACAAGGGCGACCGGGAACCCCATAACAACACAGAACCCCATAACAAAGGAGGACGCCCATGATTGCTCACCCTAACCCGATCCGGGTGCCGTTCTGGACCCCCGGCATGCTCGTGCTGGCTTTTTTGATGGGCGCCGGCGCCATCGCCGTTCTGGCGCGATTCATCGGCGGCATCGGCTATGTAACCAACCTGAGCACCGCCCGTCCCTGGGGAATCTGGATCGGTGTCGATGTCGCCTCGGGCGTAGCGCTGGCCGCCGGCGGATTCACCACGGCGTTTCTGGCGCACATCCTCGGAAAGCACTATTTCGAGCCCGTCATCCGGCCGGCCCTGCTGACCGCCATGTTGGGCTATACTTTCGTCGTTCTGGGTTTGATCGTGGACATCGGCCGATCCTGGGCCATCTGGAAGCCCATGGTTTACTGGAATCCGCATTCGGTCCTCTTTGAAGTGGCCATGTGCGTGATGTTCTACGTGAACGTGCTTTATATCGAATTTGTTCCCATCGTGGTGGAGCGCTTCAAGGGACGGGTGAACCTGCCAGGGCCGCTCTCGGCCTTTAACGGGCCGGCTGAAACCCTGCTCACCCTGGCCGACAAGGTTCTTTCCAAGCTCATGTGGTTCTTCATCATCGCCGGGGTCGTGCTTTCCTGCATGCACCAGTCAAGCCTCGGGTCATTGATGCTGATCGCGCCCACCAAGCTGCACCCGCTCTGGTACACACCCATTCTGCCATTGCTGTTTCTAAGCTCGGCCATCGCCATCGGTTACCCCATGGTGGTGTTCGAGACCACGCTTGCCACCACGTCGCTGAGACTCGACCCGGAAATGCCTCTCCTCTCGCGCTTGACGCGCATCACCGTCTTTCTGCTGGGAACCTACCTGGCGTTGAAGCTGGGGGACATGGTGATCCGAAAGACCTACGTATATCTCCTGGACGGGACGTCCCAAACCAATTCCTTCCTGGTGGAGATGATCCTTGGCGTAATCGTTCCCTGGATCATGCTGCTTTCGCCCAAAGTTCGCCGCTCGCGCCGCTGGCTGTTCACCGCCTGCACGCTTATCGTCGGCGGGGTGCTGCTCAACCGGATCAACGTGTTCGTCGTCGGCTACCGTCCGCCAATCAGCGAAAACAATTACTTCCCGTCGATCACGGAAGTGCTGATCACCGTCGGGTTCATTGCAGGCTTGATGTTTCTCTACCGCTTTTTCGTAACGTATTTACCGGTCTTGAACAGACCCGGACAGGAGGTGTCCACATGACCAATACAGGAAGTGTCCGCATGACCAACTGGATCAAGCGGTTGTCAGGCGTCATTGCAATGATGGCGGCGCTTGGAGGACTGATCGGAATCCTGTC